>Ga0114918_10000146_pt1 | contig 56489 bp, 72 predicted proteins | sample LantaG_FD_87015 | JGI IMG/M metagenome (GOLD analysis project Ga0114918, IMG submission 87015) | Deep subsurface microbial communities from Baltic Sea to uncover new lineages of life (NeLLi) - Landsort_02402 metaG | ecosystem: Environmental > Aquatic > Marine > Oceanic > Sediment | place... | reverse complement strand
TTGGAAACTTGTAAGCCCCCAGCGGAAATAGTAAGAGGACCCGTCATTGTATCACCGGCTTTTGCAACAAATAGACCCAGTGAGGACTCAATATTGGTAATGTCTTCTGTATTGGTCTGGATTAAACCATCTAAAGTACCTAGAGAAGACTCAACGTTTGTTATATCAGTTATATTAGTCTGGATAAGACCGTTAAGAGTTCCGACCGATGATTCAAGGTTTCCTATCGAAATATCATGTATTTGTGTAAGCAAATCCAAGGTTCCTACAGAGGACTCGATATTGGTTATATCAGTTATATTGGTTTGAATTAAACCATCTAAAGATCCTACCGAAGATTCCAAATTAGTTATATCTGAAATGTTCGTTTGTATAAGTCCATCCAACGATCCTACTGATGAGTCTAAATTAACAATAGATGCATCTAATGAACCAGTAATATTATAAAGATCTCCTATTGAAATATCATGAATGGCTAATAATTGACCATAATCATTTAATGATAGATCTATTGCCCCTATGGAAGCATCCAGAATATTTGTAATATCATAAAGATCCCCAACCGATGCATCCAAAATATTAGTTATATTTGTTACATAAGTTGATAAATCAATAACCGTTTGATATAAAGCTGTTATCGAAGCATCGATGCCTTCACTTATAGGATGCCAGTTTAAGCTGTTATCTGCATACCAAATGGTTTGGTCTGAAGTTTGATAAACCTGCATACCAGGGTACCAATATGCTGATACGTCATTATACGAACCTCCATCTGGGACATATCTTATATCCAGGGGTAAATCCGTATTTAGAGAAAATTGATCGACAATAAATATAGCCATTTTTTATTTCTTATTTTTCTTTCTTTATATATTAAAGATTAGTTTAAAGATTGAAACATCCGGGGTAAAACTAATCCAGTGATTTTTTATGTAAACTTTATACGCAATCGGTGTAGGACTAGATGTGGTTGTAATATTAACGGAGGTATCATCAAAAGATGTAGTTACGTTAAAATCATTCTTCACATCAAAAATACTTTTTAAGTTTCCGTATTCATAGGGATAAGCATAAACAAACTTTATTCGAGAATAGTTAGCACTAACATCAAAATCAATTTCTTGGGTTTGTTTTGGCAAAATAAATTTTTCTAGAGATAATATATCAACTTCTGATATATTATCCTTATTAATGGAATTATCCACTATTCCTGCATAATATGGATTTACAAATTTTAAAGCGATGGACGAGTCTAAAGTTGACATAGGTATTCCATTTACATTGTTATAGGTTTTTATATAATATATTACATCCTCCCAATTCGAGAAACTTCCATCTGAGAAGGAGAAACTTCCATCACTAGAATCTGGATATGATATATGGGTCGGAGCCATATTAATAGGCTGTAATAAACCCCCTTCTATGGAAACATATGCTGAAATATCAGTAACCCGTACTTTTGTAAAATCCTGATTATCAAAAGTTCCATAAATGGTCGCGGTCGAAACAAACGGATCCCATTTTTCATAATACCCGGAAGACGGATTAATATTAATATTTACCCTTGGAGGAAAATACTCATAAAGCATTTTTTCGAGAATTTGAATAGAGGTCGATCCATCAAGTATATCCCCAGAATGAATTCCTCCAACTTCTGCAGAAATCGGATCCCTATCCGACCATTGATTTTGTTGAAATAATAAATTAATAGAAGCATCTCTTGAAGCTAAGCTCCCATCTATATAATTAAATAAGTTAAATTGATCTACAAATAATTTATTAATAGATGCATCTCTAGCCGCTAAACTACCATCAACATAAAGTTTATTAACCCCGGAAGCGGAAGCATCCACATATAATACTCCCCCAGGACCCCATGCAAATCCAGGTCCTAAAGATCCATCTGTTATTGCATCACCATCAAATTCTATAGTTATTTGGCCATCCAGATTTTCCGATATTTCGATCCTGTTTTCTCCGACAATAGTTTTAAATCGAATAATCTTATTTTCGGTGTCATAATAAACCCCTATGCCCGGTTCATCAACATTAGCTGCCCCAGCCACATCTACGTTGGATACAGCTGCTGCTAATTCATTTAGTATTCGTTGGAGGTCAGTAACCGTAGAAATCGGTTGAGTACCTTTTTGATTTGGCCTCCATAAATAGTAATCACACGCTTTCCCGCATAGTGTTAGAGCATTGGTTGAAGATGTAGTACCGGGTGCAGTTCCGGGGGTATATGTATCTCTTACAGTTTGATCCGGAGCAACATAAGTAGAATCGGGAGGGCATGATTGACCCGTATATGCTGTTTGAGCAGCCCCATCATAATTAATAACAAAAGATGTAACTTTTCCCGTAGTGGAAGCCGTATATCGTATCTCTAAAAATAAATAGGTATTTGTTCCTATATCCACGGAGGACAGGTTTCCCTGATTGAGGGTTTCCCATGAGGACCAATAATCACTATTAAATGACCAGCGAAACTCCTTCTTTTGAAAAGACCCGGTGGCATTATCACTATAGTACTTAATATCGGTAACCCCTTTTAGAGGATTTGGTGTGTAAAATTTAATTACATTACCTTCTTCTACTCTTGTAAAGTTGGAAAACTGCATTCTTGCCTTATCGTTTATTCTATTTATCTACAGAATAAAAGAGGGATAGAACAAAAAACCCAGGAGATATAAATCTTCTGGGTTAAACATAGTCGGTGTGGGAAACTAACTTTGTTTTCGTCCGGGTCTCATCAGTTTGAATTTTATAGTCTCCCCGGCTGACTTTTTTTGAAGACCATGCTCTTCAGACATCGGAATATCTAAATTTTCATCTCCTCATCGGTAAGAGTTTTCATATCATCGCAAGCAGTAAATTTTACAAGCTGATCATAAACTCTATGCTCCCTTAAAGCCTGTTGTTTATGTTTTCTCATTTGATCCATTTGCTTAATTCTCATGTGATTTTCAACAATCTCTTTTACAATCATAAATTTGCCTCCAATAGATCCAATCCATTGTTTGTGTTCTTCGACTAGCTTTGCCGAGATGAATTCATGCCCATGAGCTGCCCATGATCCATGCTTATTAAGTTTAGTAGCTTTTACTTTTCCAAGATCGTGGAATATTGCTGCAATAACAATATTAATATCACCAGTAGCTCTTGCTCTTTCGTATACGATTTTGGTATGTTTTAGCACATCTCCTTCGGGATGCCATTTCTCGCTTTGCGGAGTATCAGCACATTTATCTAATAGCTTCTGTATTTCCAGAGGAGCCATTTTATACATTTGATTAAAAGTAGGTGGTTCTTTCATTAAGGCTAATATAAGAAAAAAATGGTAATTATTGTGATAATTCTTGGAAAAAAAATGATACTAGAGTTCCTATGGCAAATGACCATATGAAAATCCCAATTGCAAGATCCTCCCAAGCGGATTTATCATTTTGCCATTTCATTATCAGGGATCTTATATTATAAGCACCCATTCCGATTACAAATAAAATGCCTATTATCGTTATTATTGTCCAGATATTCATAATTATGCTTGATTATTTGCTCTATATTTATCCCGAATTATTAATTCATTTCCAAATTCTCTTTTGAGTATTCCCTCAATTTCGGGGATTGTTGGAGCACCCATAATTTCGTCCTTCAACGGTTCAAATTCCTTTCCCTGCTCGGTACAAAGGGTATTTACTTCTCTTAAAAGAGTTTGCATCATGTTGACTGGTTCTCCAATCATTGTGAAATCAATTATTACTTTGCTCATCCCATGCTAATTTATTAAGTAAACGACTAACGTGTGAATTTGGTAATATCCTATGCCTATTAGCTTTTTCAAAATATTCCATATCACTATTCAAATAATCATTAATGAAGGATCCCACTGCTCCAGATCTGGAAATCCCAGCAGAGCAGTGAACTATAAAATCCTTATCCGCATTTTTTTTGATAAAATTGAATAGCTGTTCGGCTTGTTCAACCGAAAATGCTTTACAGGTGAATGCATTTGTCGGGGATTTTTGCTCATCATTCTCTACATCATCAAACCATAGACGAATAACATTTGGGTGATCCCGATCAAACCATGATTTATTCCAACTCCCCTCCGTATCATTAATAGATATCAAAGCGGAGTCTTTCATCCGGGTTTCTACATTTTCATCAGTAATATTATTTTGTCCCATTGCCTGATTAAATTCCGGCTTGCTAAGAACTCTTATCCTTATTTTTTCCATATTAAACTGTAAGTATTGAACACATTTCATCAATTCCGGCTCTGACATCTTTATTCCATTCTTCATCTTTGGAATTAAGTTGCTCCAATTTTTGCTGGGCCTCTCTCATAAGGGAGGCAGCTTCTTCCATTATTTCAAATTCTATTTGCTCCATTTTTCTATAAGATTTTTAGCGGCTTTCAAGCGATAAGTTTTTTTCAAAATCATATCAATTTTTCTTCGATTATAATCTTCAGGAACCTCAATTAAATTTCTGGCTAATCCAAAATATGGTTCCTTGTTATTGAACTTGGCAAAATAGTGCATTTCAGATTTGTATTCTGTCTCAAACTTCTCTTTAAGTTTAAATGCGCAATCATCAATATGGTTTATCCATTTATCGATTGCTCCGGTAACAGTTTTCACAAAATCAAAAGCATCAGAGTCATCTTTTGGGTCCAATTGTGACATAAGATCATCCAATGTTTTTCCCAAATAGTTTTTGATAACATAATCCTCCCTAAATACATTTTCAGTTCGAAGACCATGTAATTTAAAATACCATGCAGTTTTTACCTTAATCATTAAATTTGGCAATCTAACCACCCAGCCCTCTTTATCTTCAATGGTTTGAGCCTCTTCCAATAATTCTTCCAAAGAAACTAATTTATGAGTTTCTGGGGTGGTAAAAGGAATATTTCCAATAGGATTAAGAACATGAGCTGGAACCCATTCTCCTGTAGTATTATTTCTAAGTCCTAAAAATCTTAGGTCTTCTTTGGAATATTTAAGGACTATACGATTAGGACCAGAAACATATTCAAATAATGGTGTATATCCGGATCTTATAGCTTGTTTTACATAAAGAACCTTTTCTTCCCAAGCATAAAGAAAATTAAATGCTTGCTTAGACTGATCAGAAACAAAGGATCCAATTGTCTTAGCAAATAACTTTCCATCAGGTAATCCCATGAATGCTACCAATGATCCGTCTTCTTTAGCGACAATGTCAATAACTTCTTTATCCTTCAGATTTCCAAGTTGAGTAGCCTCTACCTGATTAATGTTGAAAAATTTAGGAAGCATAAGGAATTTTTTGTATAAAGATCCATCCTTATTAAAAACAAAGGTAGTACCTCTCATGTCAAAAGCATTGACTTCAGGCTTATTAGGAAGGGGTTTTTCGAAATCATCCCATCCACAAATAAAATAGTCAAAGGCTGCAACCTTGTAACCATTGATTGTATATTGATATTCACGGAAATTGTTATTATGATACTTTTTAGCAATCTCCTGTGCGTCCTGATATGTAAGTTGATATTTCATACAGACCCAATATAATAAATCTTTTTTAATTACAACGATAATCTGTGGAAAAAGTTTCGTCTAAAGGGGGATATCATATTAACACGCGTTACGCCCGCGCGAAGGAAGAGATTTTTTTAGATATATCTAAGGACTTTCTTTCCTGAGTTCTTAAGCTCTAATTTTATGAACAACTGAAAAAAAGTTTTGTTAAGATTGTTAAGATTTGTTAAAGAATCTTCCTAACGATTTTCTAACGGTTTTAATCATAGATTTTAAATTAGAATTATTATATTGGCCCGATTATGAAACATTTGGAATGCTTTTGCATATAAGTAAGTATCATATATAAAGAAAATCCAAATCATGGGTAATAGTAATACACATAAAATCGAAATTGCAGCGGAGAAGCTATATGCGCTCACGTTATCGGCAAATCGTGATTCCGCTAAGGAGCAAGGATTTTATGATGGTAGATTTGGAACCCAAATGGTACCGGATAAAAAGAAAGGACAACATCTGAAACTTCGAAGAGATAATTTTCTCAAACGAATATAATATTTCGATCAGATAGGGTCCTTAAGCAATTAAGGACCTTTTTTATTTAAACAAAAAGCAGAAAGGAGGAAATATCATGACAGAAAAACTAGTATTCCGAAAATACGATGGAACTTTAATTAATGACGTAAACCAATATGTAAAAGATTGGGCTAAGAAAAATCCTAATGGCCAAGTTATAATTGGTTGTGACTCACAAGAACATTCTAGACATGTAACTTATGCAATTGCGATTGTGATGCACAGAAAAGATGAGTCCGGAGTAGGTCATGGTGCTCACTGTATCAAATGTGTTTTCAATGATAAAAGGGTAAAAACACCAAAAGGCCACCTTAAGGTTGATAACAGAGGAAAAAAATCCTTTGATACCTCCGTCCTACAAGGAAAGCTTTGGAAAGAAGTAGAATATACTATCCAAGCAGCTAATTTACTTGCAGACTGTGATAAGAAAATTAAAATTCATGTTGATTACAATTCAGATGAAGGAGAATTCTCCAATGTTCTTTTCGCAGCAGGTCTAGGCTATGCTCAAGGAATGGGATATGAAGCGGAAGGAAAACCTTATGCTTGGGCTGCAACAAAGGTTGCTGATTCCCTATGCCGTTAAGAATTCTCAATTTTGTTAGGGGACCCAAGAAGGGGATAGATAAAATAAAAAGCTGATGAGAAGGTTTTTTATTTTTCTGTTCCTTTTATTTTTATTAGGATGTGGGGTTAACAGCAAAACCGTAGTCTATCAAAAATCTTACTATGGGGACGGAGCAAGAATAGAAGCCGCCAATGATGCCTTATGGTGGTTGGATGCATATAAAAAGGATTCTATTCCATTTGAAGATTGGTTAACATATCAAGAATATGTAGGAGGTGGATATAAAGTGGAAAGAGTCTATCAAGGCATATGGAATGATAAAACCGAAATTATAATAAACTTTACAACTTGTGTTTGCGACTCCCTTACTTATCATGTTATGGTATTACAACGTACAAAAGACCGTAAATATAAATAATCCTTAACATTTATTTAACAAAAAAGCTCGGAAACATCCGGGCTTTTTTTGTATATTAATGATATGAAAAAGATAACTGTAACTTTATCAGATGAAGCCGAAATGGTCTTTAATGATATAATGTATTCCTTACCAAAGGAAGAAGATGGGACCGGAACTTGTACCCAATCAGATGCTATAAATCATGCACTAGTAAATTATCAGGAGTTCGTAGATTTTTTCGAGGATGGCGAATATCCGGATGCTGATGAAAACTAAATTTATGAAACCAACAAAAGAACAACTATTATATTTCGATTGCGAGTGGGTTCCAATAGCCCAGGACTATTTTAGTCTTAAAATGGATCATTCGGCCCTTGCCGATGTATTTGAACATCGAGTAGAAAAATGGGAGCATGATCGAATGGTTAATGGACTGGATAAATTTGGGGATCTTGATGCTTGGTGGGAAGAGAAGGCTCATTTCCATCCAGAGTTCTGCAAGATGGTATGTGTATCATATGGATATTATAAAAAGAAGTCAAGCAAATTTGATCCAGCCCTGTTTGAAATCCAATCATTATATGGTGAAGATGAGAAGAAAATTCTTCTTGGTGCTCAACAAGTATTTGATAAGGTAAATGTTGCTGGAATGTATCTGTGCGGATATATGATAAAGCGATTTGATATGCCTTGGCTTGCAAAGCGAATGATGATAAATGGTCTTACTCCCCCACCCAATCTTTCAGTATATGGAAAAAAGCCATGGGAAGTTGAAGTATTTGATGTTCCGGAAGTCTGGGGTCAGGGAAATATGCAAGAAAGTTACACCCCATTTGAATTAGCCGCAGTATCAATGGGTATGGAAAGTTCTAAGGGAGATTTATCCGGAGACAAAGTTAAAGAGGCTTATTACAAAGGTGAGGTGGAAAGAATAAAGACCTATTGCGAATTAGATGTAAAAAAGACTGCGGAGCTTGCAGAGAAATTAATTAATTTACTTCCCTAACGTTTCTTAACGTTTTTACTCTTGAAGTATCGTTGTAATTGCATAGAATGTCTTATATTAGCTATGTAATTAAAAACAAAACAAAATGGAAAACGAACTTCTCTCAATCGGTTACAAAGCAAAAACAAAAGAACAAATTGAAATGGTTGCTCCGGCAGCTTTTTCCAGGGACATCTCCCCGATTCTTACAGAACGCTATTCATTCTTCTCTACTGAACAATTTCTGGACGCTTTCTCAAAATTGGGTTGGTATCCTTATTCAGTGAAACAAAACGGTGTAGGTCCTTATGCTCGCCATATCATTCGTCTTCATAACGACGATTTTGGATTCATCCCAGTAAAAGGGGACAAAATCCGCCCACAACTTATTTTGGACAACTCTCATGACGGGTTCACTAAAGCTCGTATCCACCTTGGTCTTTTCAGAATGGTCAGCGAAACTGGTCTTATTCTTAATATCCCGGGTATGTCTTGCTCATACAAATTCCTCCACGTCGGTGTTAACCAGTCGAAACTTATGGAAATCATTTCCGATATCGCTGAAGGATACCGCACGGTTGCTGATCATATCAAGGAAATGCAAAGCATTTTCGTAAGCGAAGATGATAAGATCGAATTTGCAATGAAAACCATCGCACTCAGGGATTCAGACAGATTTGCAAAAGAGGATAAAACTCCAGACGAGGACGCAATTAACGCTTCAATCGATATCTTTGATATCTTCGAGCCCGTCCGCCCGCAAGACGATTCTAATGATCTCTGGACCCTCTTCAATGTCGTTCAGGAGAGAACAGTAAAAGGACTTTTCGAGCAGAAATCCCCAAAAGGCCGCAAATCACAGGCAAGAGTAATTTCAAATGCCGCTCGTAACTTAGAATTTAATAAAGACCTTTGGGAGCTTACCGAAAGCTTCCTCAATGAAACTTGTTAATTTCCATTTCCAAGTTTTGATTACACCTAGGGAGGGGCTTTAACAACCCCTCCCTTTAATTAGGAAAACTAAATTGATTAAGAAGATATAAGATACATGGCAATAAAAGTTAATCAAAAGCACGAAAAAGAAATAATAGCTCTCAATACATTTGAAGCTGTAAGGCTTCGCCCTGGTATGTATGTGGGACTAGTTTCTATGGTTGATGAAAAGGTTCCTGTCATCAGTGATAAGAAATTACAGGTGGCAGATAAATCATGGTCACCTGGTTTTATGCACCTTATTGTTGAGGTTTTGGAGAATGCTTTAGACGAGGCAAAAAGGATGAAGGGAAAAATGAAAGGAATCCACGTTATTGTAGATCTTGATACTAACAGAGTAACGGTAAAAGATGGAGGCGGGGGATTTCATAAAGCTACTTCTAAACATCCGAAAACCAAAAAGAATGTAGTTCGAACTGCAATGGAAGATCTTCACGCAGGATCCAACTTTATAGATTCATCAACAAATATTCTAGGAACTCATGGAGTAGGATCTGCTGTAGTTAATATACTTTCTAAAGAATTTGAAATAACTACAGTTAATGGAACTTCCCATGTTCATTATGAATGGGAGGATTTTCAGGTAACTAAAGAATTTAAAAGAAAAAAAGAAACAGGGGAACAAAGAGGTACGTCCGTATCATTTATACCATCCCCAGATGTATTCCCAAATTTTAAATGGGACGAGGATATCGTAAGAACCTACTTATCTTTCAAAGCATACCTTGTATCCATTGATCCCAAGATAAAACACCTAAACATTAGTGGGGAATTCATCCGTGACGGGGTCAAAGAAGACGCAGGCATCATTAAAGATTTTATTCCGGAACAACATATAGCAGTAAAAAACGAGTTGGGTACAGTGCTCCTATGGAAGTCATATGAAGACTCCGCAACTGTTTCATTTGTTAATGGTTCAAGATGTACTGGCATTCACCAGAAGATAATCAACGACTGGGGCAACGACTTTTTCAAATATTCTGCTGCCCATCACTTCTACAATACTTTGATTGCTTTAGATGTCCCATCAGATCTTATGAGATTTGGTGATCAAAATAAATCAAAGTATGATGTGACCAGATTTGAGATTGAAGAATTATTAGAATCCAATTTCAAATCTAAACTTATAAGAGGGCTGAAAAACTCTCCGATCACAAAAGAAATTGAAGCGGAGATAGAAGAAAAGATGTATGCTGAAAATATCAGAAAAATCAGAAAGGCCCAGAGAACCTCTAAAAGGGTCATTTCCCACAAGTACTCCCCTGCATCCCGAAAAAAGGAGGCTCTATACATCACAGAGGGTTTATCTGCTGCAGGTTCTGTCAAGCAGGCTAGAGATAGCGAACTCGAGGGGGTTTATGCTCTTAAGGGCAAAATCAAAAATACAAAGAAGCTAAGCGACCTAACAGAGAATAAAGAAGTTCTAGAGATTATGAGTATACTGGGAATAGATCCATCGAAGATCAGCCCGCCAGAATATAATAATATTATTATTGCAACTGATGAAGACCCTGATGGCCAGCATATTGCTGCTTTAATTATAAACTTCTTCCATAAATGGTTTCCCGATATTATCAGAGATGGGAGATTAAAGAAATTAGTTACTCCTCTAGTGGTGTGTGATTGGCAAGGAGGTAAACATTATTTTTATACTTTGAATGAATTCGCTAAATTTTCCAAAAACAAAAAACCCACAAATGTTAATTATCTAAAAGGATTAGGATCGCTTAATATTGAAGATTGGGAATGGGTGATGGAAAATAAGATCCTGTTCGAAATAACAGAGGATCGTTCTGCTAAAAAATACTTAGATATTGTTTTTGGAGATTCACCAAAGAAAAGAAAAGAGTGGCTAGAAGGTTAAGAAATGGATTAATAACTTCCAATATGTACGACGAAATAGATATGCCTTATTTTATAGATGAGGATGAGAATATTGAACAAATTACAAAATCCCTGGATTTTAGGAAGATACAAAAAGTAACTTGGAAAGATCCCTCGCTATCTAAAATAAAATTCTCTCCATGGTCGGAGGTATACAGTCTCGATGATATTCACGAGGCCGCATTAGAAGCAGATTATGGATTTTCATTCATTCTTTATAAGTATATGAAGAAATATGATGTAGTCCCTACATTTCTATCCCTGGATAACGGGGTTCTTCCAAGGGGATTCTTTGATAATCTCATAAAAAATCTTAACCCTCCTCTTAATTCATATGATACTAGCAGCAGATATGATAACAAGAAGGTTGAGATGGGGTACTTTCATTTAGCTATGGAAAAAATCCTCCTATATTTTGATGGGCACAATACTTATATTATATATGATCCAGCTATGATAGGGGATCTGGAAAATCCACTTTATACTCTTTTTGGATTAGTAAAATCATATAAAAGACCGGATGTCGTTAAAAATACTTTATATGTAGTTTATAAAACTGAACATGGATTCCAGAAAAAACCATTTAAAGTTAAGAAGAAGAAGATTGATCTAAACGATAATTATAATGATGACTTTTCAGAGGTATCTGAAGATATTATTAAAAAACTAAATAATATTAAAAAGACTGGTCTAGTTATACTTCATGGAGATCCTGGAACTGGTAAAACAACTTATATAAGATATTTAGCTGGTAAACTTAAAAGAGATATCATTTTTATATCTCCAGATATGGTCGACCATATCACTTCCCCAGACTTTATTCCATTTCTAATGGACAATAGTAATTCTGTCCTTATTATTGAAGATGCAGAACCGGCATTGCATAAAAGGGCCGGTGATACAAGATCAGGTGCGGTATCTAACATACTAAATATGACAGATGGTCTGCTTTCAGATTGCTTAAATATATCTATTGTTGCTACTTTTAATACCAATACCAGCGAAATCGACGAAGCATTAAGAAGGCAAGGAAGATTATTAAGAGAGTATAAATTTGATAAACTGGATGTACATAAAGCTCAATCTCTTATGGATAAAACCGGTAAAGATGTGAAAATAAATGAGCCGATGACATTAGCAGAAATCTATTTTTATGGAGATAAAAATTCTGATAGTGGGAGTTTAGACAGAAAAAAAATGGGATTTGGAAAATGAAAACCTCAAATTTTAAAACATACAAAGGAGACAAAGGGGTAGCTATTTGCATCTATCCCCCGCTGGATTATAATGGAGCCCAATATCCAGGTCTAGCTCCAGATCGTCAAACATTTTTTGCAAAGAAAGCTGGCGAGATTGATGAAGCTGAATATGAAAAGCAATACAAAGAATTGGTCTTATCAAAACAGGATCCTAAAAAGATCTACGACATGTTTATGGACCAGGTTTTGCTATGTTGGGAACCGCCTGGAGATTTTTGTCATCGCAGAATAGTTGCAAATTGGATTAAAGAAAATCTAAATATCGAAGTGCCAGAATGGAACCCAGGAGATGATGATCCAAAAGATATAATAAAACCTTTATTTTAATGAGAATATTTATAATTTGCACAGTAAGAGGGGCTTCTGATGAATACAAACAGAAGCTTGAAGATTATGTTGCCAAACTAGAATCTGAGGGACATGAAGTCCATCTTCCGCATCGGGATACAAAGCAAGATGCTTCTGGATGGGAAATTTGTAGTCAAAATTCCAAGGCCATTGCAATGGCTCACGAAGTTCATATCTTCTACAATCCGGATTCTCAAGGGACTCATTTTGATATGGGAGTAGCGTTTGCATTTGGGAGGAAAATAGTTTTGGCAGAACCATTAGAACCTACTGAAGGAAAAAGCTTTAAAAATATGCTACGAGAGTGGCATGCAATCTATGATAAAAATGACAACTGAAAACACCCCAGGTTGGAAACTTGGAAGATTTATCGACAAACATGGAGATAATCCAGCATTTATAATCCTGGTATTTATTCCAATGATTCCTTTAGCTATGATATCCATGGTCGTTTCATGGTTTCATGAAAGCATTTGGTTTTGTAATGTCTTTGGCTGGCATAAGGCACCAAAGGAACAGGGATTTGATGGATGCTCAGCAAATGGAGTATGCCCGGTATGCGGTAAAGAGGTACTTCAAGATAGTCAGGGAAATTGGTTTTAAATGAAAAAATGGTTAATCATATTTCTAATATTTTTAACCTCTTGCGCGGGAACAAATTTCTGGGGGCCGCAAGAGGTTAAATTAATAGAGCATTATGATTTGCATTTCGTTAATATTAAAGTCAATGGTAAGTCGGGCAAACTTTTAGTAGATACAGGAGCTAGTAAATCCTTGCTGGATATATCCAAATCTGAAGAGTATGGATTTAGCTACATTTTGCTAGGTGAACAATATGTAGGATTAGGAGGGGTTACAGATATCTATGTCATTTATGACTATAAGATAGAAGGCCCTTGGGTAACATTTTTAGGAGCTGACCTAACACATATACAAGAATATTTTAATAGAGATGATATACACATAATAGGAATTCTAGGCGTGGACTTTTTGGAAGCCAATAATTGTCGATTGGATTTTACCAAAAATATACTAGAAATAAGATAAAAATGAAAATAGTTGATAATTACGAGGCCAAAATTTGGCTAGGACTTCGCGAGGGGTATACAGATACAATTGAAGATGCAAAAACTGTAAAAGGATTTATCGAAGGATGGTGTACAGGAAAAAAACAATGTGTTAATGTATCTCCCACAGAATTTATTTATGTGGATGGGAATGAACCAGGCTTAATTATTGGTTTCATAAATTACCCAAGATTCCCAATGAGCCAACCCGAAATTAAAAACAGGGCCATAGAACTTGCAACCCTATTGATGAAAAGATTTAAACAATATAGAGTTAGCATAACATTTTATCCTACTGTGCCAGGAGGAGTAATGATGCTTGAAAATGAAAAATTAAAATAATGAAAGCAATAAATCTAAAGCCTTATGTAGATGATCAGTTATTTTTCTTTATTGAAAAATTTAAAGAACATGGATGGAATCAAGAAGATACTCAATATGTTTGTAAGAAAACGGATCTTCAGGAATGGAATTTAGGAATTGTATTTTATTGTGAATTATTAGAATATACAGACGGGGGAAAGTATTTAAACATGATAACTCCTTGGGTTGCTGGAGAAATAGAAGTAAAAACTACAGATGAGCAAGAATTAAGAAAATATACTGCGTTTATAAGAAATGAATTAGATGAAATGAAATTGAACCCTTTTCATGATGAAGATTCATTCATGGGCTATTTTTCAAAAGAAGATCATAAAGGATGGACTAAATTAAAGTTCTATCTTAATAAACATTATCCAGAAGGGTATTGGGAAAATCATACTTTGTAATATATAGTTAAAGAAACGTTAAAAAAATGGAAGTCAGAAAAGGCGAACAAGTTCAGGTCGATCAGAAATGCCCTGTGTGTGGAAATGGATACATGAGACCAAATGGTATAGTTCAAGGAAATCAATATGAGCATTCATGTAATTCCTGCGGATATAAACAATCATTTTCAATAAGATACCCCTATTTTCCTGCTCAATGAATTTAAGTCAATTTATGGGATTTTTTATAGGGCCCTCTTTTTTTACCTATCATAGAGGATCTTATTTTATTCTTTTGTTCAATCGAGAGTTTTTTTCCTTTGTTCGGAGAAGTCCGACCTATGTGGGACTCACTCATTTTTTTCCTAGTTTCTTCAGATGGTATGATTTTCTTTTTAGATTCGCTAATTTTTTGCTTGGTTTCTATAGAATGAAATTTTCCAAATAGAGGGTGAGATTCACCCGATTTTAATCCTTTTTGAGCTTTTGACATGTTAGATTTCCAATCATCTGAAAAAACCCTTCCTTTATTAGGTCCCTCTCTTCCAGAAAGGGTCTGGCTTATTTTTTGCTTGGTTTTTTCACTTTTTGGAGTTCTTAATTTTTCTATGGTTTCTTTTGAATGGCAACCACTAATTCCATTTCCGCCTTTAGGACTTATATTATATCCATTAGGAACCAATGTATTATATTCATTAATCCATTTTTCTTGAGCAAAAAATGCATCTTCTTTTGAATTAAATTGCTCTAATATTTTTTTATTAAATATTTTTTTATTATATTTGTTATATGCTTTTTTTAACAGGATACCGCTTCCCATATATTGATCATCCAAATCATTGGTGGAATGATCCCCGACATATTGTTTACCATTGACTTTATTAGTTATTATATACACGTAGTGAAACCTTTTCATATAATATATATGCAAACTTATTAACTCTAAAATGAAAAATAAAAAAACAGGTCATAATATTGAAAGGATAATTTCCTTACCGATAAGTAAACTTATTGATACCAAATATAGAGACTATGCTCTCTATGCTCTTGAGGATCGAGGGATTCCCTCCTTTTATGATGCATTGACTCCAGTTCAGCGGTATATTATTATGAATACACCCGCTACCAAAACTAAAACATTATCTGTACTTGGAGAAGCTATCAAAGATGGATATCACCATGGAGATATGAGTCTGGGTAAAGCCATCTCAAAACTTGCCCGTCCCTTTGGATCTTCTATGAGAATTTTAGAAGGAGATGGATTCTTTGGATCCGAAGTATCTCCGGAGCCTGCTGCACCAAGATACACTTCTGTAAAACTTGGAAAAAAGCCAGGAGAAATAATCAAGGCATATAATTATCTTCAAGAGAGAACCGATGAAGGCGCATATAAACCAGTATGGATGGATTATCCTATTGGATTAGTTACTGGTATTATAGGTCTTGCTCCTGGATATAAAACCACCATACTTCCAAGAAAACTAGAAGATATTAAAGAATACTGGGAAGGTAAAAGAAAGAATGTCAAACCATACTTTACCAATTTCAATGGTAAAATACAGAGATATAAGAATCTAGAAAAAGCCTGGATTATAAGTTCCGATATTAATATTGATGGAAACAGAATAGAAATCAGAGAACTTCCTCCGGTAATGAAATATGCTTTAGCCATTAAAAGATTAGATTTTCTATTTAATCATTTTGATGGAAAAGTAAGGGTTTTAAACAACTCCAACACTACGGTTAAAGTAGATGTAATTTATTCTGGCAAAGATTCTAAAGAATTTCAGGAGATTGTTCAATTTGTAACTAAAGCATTTTCCGTTATTGTTACAGAAACCCCAGTTTTTATTAAAGATGGTCAGGTTCTTGTTTATGAAAAAATAGAGGAATATCTTGATGATTATAAATGGCAACTTCTTAGGCTTGATATGACGGATAAGGGGTATAAAATGAATTGGACTGATCGAGAATTAGAGTTCAATCGGGCTAAAAGATTATTTATACAATTCATCCTTCAAAAGCAAAGAACTATTGCTGAGGTTGATATTTTTCTAAAGCCATATTCGAAAGATCTTAAAGCCCGTCTTGAAGGAATGACATCTAAAAAATTTACTAAAGATGAACTAAGAAAAACTACTGAGACCATCAGTTTTCTAGAAAGTGAATTAAAGAGATTAACAAGAGAGCATACAAAGGCCAAAAAACTATACGAAGCCACCCCCGATCCGACAAGTAAACGAGGGATTACTTCTCGAAGGAATACTACCGATTTATTCGGTCCAGAAGATTTATCAGAAGATAACGGGATTCAGATTTGGGATGGCGAAGACCCATTCGAGAAATCTCTTGAAGTATTTGATGAATAATAAAATTATTTGATAAAAAACTCTGGGACTTAAAAACTTAAGTCCCATTGTTGTGTAAAAAGATCAAAGAACATTTAAAAACATAATTATGGCTAAAACAGTTTCCTTCACAGGAAAGAATGCAAAAACATTTTCTGCATGGCTTAAGAAATTTTCGTCAATAGAAAAATCTCTATTGATTGATATTGATGAAGCTAATCAATGCTTTAATGCTAAATCCTATAATGAGGAGAAGAGCGTGGTTAAATTCTCTAAGATTTCTTTTGTTGATGCTGGATTTACACACAAATCATCTGGAAATCCACAACTTATCCAAATGGGTATTTATGATGTTGTAAGGGTTATGAAATCATTGGATCACTTCTCGGCTGGAGAATTTACTATGGATATTCAATATAATGAAGTATTAGTTGAATCCACAACAAAACTTGCTGCAGCTTCTCTTTTGTTAAAGAGTGCTTCATTAAAGATGAAAATAGGATGTTCATCTTTAAAAGTATTCAATTACATATCTGATGATCTTTTTCTAAATCATATCGCTAATACCAATGTTATCACATTGTTTGATCTGCCAAATGTAACAATAGAAAGAATTAGTTCTCTATCAGATCTAGATAAGGAATATAAATTCTTGGAATTCTTAGTTAAAGATAAAAAGGTCTTTGTAAAGGGCAAGGTTTTTGAATTAGACATTGCAAACAATGGTGATGAAAAAGCATTAATTACAATTTATAAAGAACAATTTTCTAAATTGGATAATGAAACCTATTCTGTTAAATTTGGCGATGATAAACTAGTATTTGAGTCCAAGGATAGTGATACATTTACTGTATTATCTATGGTAGTTAAGGATGAAAAGTACGAGGAAGACGGAACTGAATTTTAGTATTTTGCATACATGAAGAGATAGGCGGATCTTACGGTTCGCCTATTTTGATATATAGAGAAAAAGTATTTCATGAATTTCTATCCCTTACTTTTAGAGGCAAAGCAATTTCCAGAGAGAAATGCGGTTCACCAAAAAATCGCATCTAGTTTAGGAGATAAGTATGCACCCCATAAAAATGGATACGAAAGATTTAAAAATCTAAAGAATGTATCTCTGGAAGAATTTAGAAAAGATATTGAAGAAGCTGCTAATGAATTAGGATATGAAGTACTTCAAACTCAGATAATTCCCCCCGGAAGGGAAAATCCCAAAGCCTTATCCGATACTTATAGCACAGTTCATGTTAAGCTAAAAGACCCATCTCAAAATGATTTTGGGCTCATTTTAACCCCGGTTTCGGGAAAGGGCAAGACCTCTACAGATTTTAAAGAGGGAATGGTATGTTTCTTTTTTGACTCCACGGAAGAATATGAACCATTTAATAAGGATGAAACTGCTGAAGAAGCATATATTCCATTATTAGAAAAAATCATTAAAGAAATAGAAAAAGATGGGATTAGTGGATTGGATCCTAAAGCTACTAAAGAGAATCTGGAATTTCTAAAAAATAGTTTGGTTGATTATGATCCAGGTGTATTGGATTCCGTATACAATGCAATGTCTATAGGAAATTATTTAAAAAACCATCCGGATATTGGTGATTGGTCTATTCATCGAGATAAATTATTTAACGATATTAAAAAAGCTGGTAAAGATGCTTCTGGATATCCGGAAGATAAGTGGTGTCCGATGGATGTAATATTAGTTAAAAGAGGAAGGGAACCAGAAATTTCTAATATTATTAAGGAAGCTAAAAATGAAAAAAGCAAGGAGCTTCAACTTGGGAAGATTAATGGACTATTCTTAGATGATCTAGATAGTAAAAATCCCGCAAGTTTGATTGCTGCAATATCATTAAAAGAACAAAAGGCTCGAGCAGGAAATGCTAAAAGCTATGTGGATAGTATTGAAACTCCGGAAGGAGTAGAATACAATCTAACTGATGAGGAGAAGGAATGGTTTGGTGATAATCCAAAAATTAAGGATGAAATAACAAAAATTCGAAAGAAAATTAAACAAGAAATTGCCAAGGATTCGGATAACATCTTTGTTCATAAAACTAAAGATCAAAATATCGGTAAATTTGGTGAAGGAATAGAAGATAAAGCCAACTATCTCGGTAAATATGGATCTTTAAAAATGTTGTTATTCTTCATAGAGGAAGCAGTTAAAAATGAAAATGTATTCATTGAATTAGCTTCTTATGGATTATCTCTTGGAGTTAATCCAACATTCTTTAAACTTATTGGTAATAACGAAGGAGACCCAGATAAAGTTGAGGATCATTTGGAGAAATTCCGTAGAGAAGGAGGTGTAGAACTATATCATGCACCAGGATCCGAATATGATGACAAGATATGGATTATTGATAATAATAAGGCTAGTAATGTAAAACTTATTTATTGGGTGGTATTTGATAGCTGGGTTTATGTGGTAAGCATTTATATACGATCCAATCAGCCAAAATCAAAAATAGCACAGGTCATTGTGGAAATAGAAAAATTTGATAAATTAAAAGATCTCCGTTAAAGAATCCAAAAGTCTGTAACACTTACAGGCTTTTTTTGCATCTAGGGGGTCCATACATATTTTGAGCCCAACAACTAAAATAAATTTTGAAGTTGGCTAGAAAAAAGAACCTTACGAAAGACGACCTTGAAGATGTGAGCATCTATGAGGATAAGTCAGCACAAACATTTTACGAATCTAAAGGGGGCATTAGACTTCACGACATTAAATTGGAGATCAAATGCGCCAACAAAAAACAAAAAGACCTTCGAAGGTCCATCGAAGAAAAACCGGTAACTATATCGACAGGACCAGCAGGAACAGGAAAGACCTACATGAGTCTACTTACTGCTCTACATCTCATGAAGACAGAACCAAAGTACAAGCGTTTGGTCTTAGTAAAATCCTTACAAACCATAAAAGGCGAAGAATTAGGATTCCTTCCAGGAACTCTCTGGGATAAAATGGAACCTTATATGTTTTCTTTTACCGGCAATCTGGATAAAATTCTTGGAACTCCATCGATAACAAAAGGGCTCATCGAAAAAGGAGTAATAGAAATTTTTCCCATTGCCTACATAAGAGGGGTTACTATGGACAACTGTATTGTAATTGTGGACGAGTCGCAGAACTTATCTATGCACACCTTTAGAACAATCATTACTAGAATCGGAAGGAGCTGCAAAATGGTATTTCTGGGAGATACAGAGCAGATTGATCTAAAAAACAAAGAACTATCTTGTTTGGAAAGGGTCTCCGAATTATTTCAGGGACAAGAATATGCAGGATCCGTTCCCTTTGTGGATGAAGACAGTGTTAGAAATCCTATTATTCCGGAGCTACTAAAATTACTAAAAGACGAAGAATAATTAAAAAAAGGGGGATACAAAAATTCCCCTTTTATTTTTTTATTAACCAAAAAATGATTATATTGCCCCTAGTGGAAGATGCTTCTAAATATATTGCGAGACCTAAATTGGATAGTAAACTAACTGAGGTTTACCGGGTTTACTATGACAAAAGCGGTATAAGTTTTGATTTATTTTTGTGGATTGAGGAAGCTGCATTAAATAACATGATTAAGAAAGGACACAAGCTTTTCAAAGCATATCCATTAGAGGGGTTTGAATGGCCTATCACAATTTGTAAAAATTAACAAAACCTTTTGGCAGATCCCTTCATAAGAAGTATAAAAAGAAGGATAAATGTCTAATATCAAATTTGAATTAACCAATATTGATCCGCATAATTGTACAACCGATGAATTAAAAGCGGAGATTAAGCGATTAGAGGATCTAAAAGATGAGTATAATGGGAAACAACATTCCATTAAAATTTTCATTAATTCTGTTTATGGAGCTACTGCTTCCATATATTTTACCGGTTACAATGTCTATGTAGCCGAAGCAATTACATTACAGGGACAAGACCTTATCTTCTTTGCAAACGAGATTCTAGATGATTATTTTCTAAATAAATGGCACCTTGATACTGAAACTCATGAAAAACTTGGATTAAAAAAAGTAACACAGGTAACCACCGACAGAGATACCGTAGTAGTTTATAATGATACAGACTCCACATATATGTCATTTGAACCAGTATTAAACTCGTGTGATTGGGGAGGCGATCCAAAAGATTTTATCTTAAAATTAAAAGAAGTTAAGCTGGATGCTTATTTTAATGAAGAGTTTGGAAAGTATGCAGCGAAATTCAATACCAAAAACATCCAGAATTTCGAATTAGAAAAGATTGCTTTTTCTGGTCTTATGATGGCTAAGAAAAAATATATTCTTGATACTGCATGGGCAGACCCGGGAATAAATTATAAAAAGTTGGAAAAGATTTCCTTTACTGGAGTAGAAATTGTTCAAAGCTCAACCCCAAAATTTGTTAGAAAAGTATTAAAAGAGCTTGTAAACTATATTTTTGATAAGGGAAAGGAATTGGATTATTCGGATGCAGTTAAGAGGATGAAAGAATATAAAGCTCAATTTGTAATGCAGGATCCTGATGATATTGCAAAAGGTGTATCAATCGGTGATTACGAAAAATATGTTTTGGATGATAGGAAAACAATAACTCTTGCGGATAAATGCCCAATTAATGTAAGATCATCTTCTGTTTATAATTATATGCTTTTCCATTCCGAATTTAAGAATAAGTATAATCTTATAAAAACCGGAGATAAAGTTAAATACTATTATGCAAAAGGAGATTATGAAGTATTTGCTTTTTTACCAGGCAATTATCCTTATGAATTTGCTCCTGAAATTGATTATGATCGTCAATTTGAAAAAGCAGTAATTGAGCCCTTCAATAGGTTTATCGAAGTATTAGGATTTAATCCAATACCCGGGAATTTAATCTATGCTAGATCGTTGTTTTAACATTTTTTTCATTATATTGCCCCTATGACTGTAAAACAAATATTAGAGAATCTGACTCCTGAAATTAAAAAGGAGATGGAAACCATCTGGTTTACCGCGGATCTACACCAGGGTCACCCTAAGATTGTGCCTATTTGTAATCGTCCTGTATATCTTGATAAGGAAAGAACCGAATATTTTGCAAAAAAAGAAGCTGAAATATTGGAATCGAAACCATATTTCAAAATTTGGCAAGATAGGGAATGGAGAGAAGATATGAATAAAATCCATGACCAGTGGTTGGTCAAGGAAGTCTTCAATAAATGGGTGGGCAAGAAGGATACAGTTTTTATTCTTGGAGACCTTTCGATGGCAAAGAGACAGGAAGCTGAGAAATTCGTGGATAGGCTCAATGGTAATAAGACTCTTATATTAGGTAACCATGATGAGAATATAAAAAATTCTACCAGATTTTCTCAGGTAACTCAGATCAAGGAGTTCAAATTCAAGAGACCCGGAGTTGAAATACGAATAGATCTTTGTCACTATCCAATGGCTTCCTGGCCATCTAAACCTAATGGAGGATGGCAATTGTACGGACACGTCCACGGGAGATATCAAAACCGAGGTCTTTCCATGGATGTCGGGATTGATAATTCCGAAATAAACTGGAGACCTATTAACCTTTATGAACTTACCCTTCTCATGAAAGAAAAGGAAAAAGAATTTGGTGAAGGGGTCTATTACGATAATGGATTAGACGGGATTGATTAATCCCGTTTTTTTATCTTGGATAAATATAAAAATAGTCCACTAATATGTTAGTAAGAGAATCTTTAATTACTGAGAAAAAACAGCTGCAGCTTTCTGCAGGATTAGCTATAATTCAAAAGGGAGCAATTCTTTTAGGTCACCCAAAAGGACAAGAATGGTATGGAACTTATTCTATTCCAAAAGGTCATGTTGAAGAAGGAGAAGATTTAGTAGAAGCTGCTATTAGAGAAACCAGGGAAGAAGTTGGCATAACTATTGATCCCGAAGCTATTTTAAATCCAACCAAACCAGATTTTATTGATTATAAGGATAAAGAAGGTAATCTTTATAAAAGAGTTTATTATTTCTTTGCAGCTCCAAAGGATCCCATCAAACAATCACAAATTATTCCGGATAAGGCCGAAATTGACTGGGCTGGATTTATTCTTCCCGAAGATGCTGAGGCTCGTATTTTCTGGAGGCTAAAACCTGTTCTTGATCAGATGGAGGATTATCAAGAGCTAGCTGATCAGCTTCAAAAAGATGAGGAAGAAGCAAAAGATGAGGAAGTAGACACAGAAGCTGAAGGTGAAGATATAGTTTCTAAAGAAGAAGCTGAAGGGGAAGAAGAAAAAGGAAAGAAAAAGGAAGAGGACGAAATAGATTTAGAATTATAAAAACTTTCCCCCGTAAGTCCATAAAATAATAAACAATTATATTATGGCAAAAAAGACTTCTGTGAAAAAAGGAGAACCTGGGAGTTTCTCCCAGTTGAATGATTTTCTAAATACCATCGCCCCAGATGGTGAAATCCTTGATATAAATCCCATTGCTAAAATTGATGAATGGATCCCTACAGGATCTTATATTCTTAATGCTGCATTGTCAGGATCTTTATTTGGAGGACTACCCAACCGAAGATCCCTTGTATTAGCTGGGGAAGAAGGAACTGGCAAAACATTTATTGCAATGAGCATTGTTAGGCATGCTCAACAAATGGGATATGATGTAATTTACTTTGATTCTGAAGGCTCTATAGACGTGGATTTTGTAGCAAAACTTGGGGTAGATACTTCAAGGGTTCGTCTACAGCCGGTGTATACTGTGGAAGAATTCTCTCATATTGCTGCTCAAATAACAGGACAATTCGAGGATGCTAAAAAGAGGGGGGAAGAACCGCCAAAGATATTAGTGGTATTGGATTCACTTGGAAACCTTTCATCCATAAAAGAATCGGAAGATACCAAATCCGGTGATAATAAAAGGGATATGACCAAGCAGCAGGCCATTAGAAAGCTCTTTCGAGTAAATGGTCTTCAATTTGCAAAATATGGTATTCCTTTTGTAATTAACAATCATGTTTATGATTCAATGAGCATGTTTACCGCTAAGGAAATATCTGGGGGTGGTGGTGTAAAATATAATGCGTCTATTATATTCCAGCTCGGAAAGGGAAAATTAAAGGATGACGAGTCAGAAAAGAAAGCGGAGAAAAAAGGTGTGGACGCTGTAAGAGTGGGAGTAACTATTTTTGTTACCCCTATAAAACAGAGATTTGCCAGACCCATCAAGGTTCAATTTCATATTCCATTTTATAAACCTATTAATCCTTTTGTTGGATTAGAGCCATTCGTTTCATGGGAATCAGTTGGTATTATTAGGGGGAGGTGTATTAAAGAAAAAGAATTCATTAAATTATCTCCGGCCGATCAAAAGAAATGTAAATATTTCGAAGTTACGCCGGAAAATGAAAAAGATGATGGAAAAAGATACGCAAACCCCAACCCAAAAGCATTTTTCTTAGTATGTAAACATCTTGGGGGAGAAATCCCTTTGGCTGAATTATTTACAGAAAAAGTATTCTCAAAAGAAATTCTGAAAGAACTTGATGAGAAGGTCATCAAACCAACATTTATGTTGCCTTCCATTGAATCCCTAGAAGATTTAGCAGAAATCACTAAAGAACTAATCGATGAAGGGGATCAAGAAGGAGAAGATTAAGATTAAAAACCTTATTGGTATAGTTGATAATCCGACCCACGAAGATCTACTTTTTGAAATCGTATCTTTTTTAGAGCGTGAGGATCGTCTTGAGGACGAATTCAATAAGGAAGAAGTAAGTCTAAAAACTAGATGTCGAATTAAAGAAGATCTAGAACTAGACCTAAGGGTTCTTCAGGATTCTGGATTCATCGAGCATAAGGGATGGACCAAGTATCAACTCATAAAACATCCATGGTAATGAAGCTAACAGGAAATTTTATTCATTATGGTAAAGAAAATTTGAACGGCCGTATCTACACCAAAGAATGTGCGGAGAAAATGGTTGAATACTTTAATATGAAGAAAAAAGGTCTTGCTGAAGCCCCTGATGGAATGTCGGGGGGAATGGACCCAAATAATCAGTGGTTTCAATGTGATACGATGCTAGGTCAGCTAGGATATCCCAAAGAAGGAAATTTTTCGAATCTAGCTAACGTTTCTCATGAGGTGAAGAAATTCATTTGGATGAAAAAAATAATACAGTCGCTGGAACTATTCGTATATTGGAAACTCCTGCGGGAAAAACTGTTAAAACAATACTGAATGAAATATCCCATGGAAGTCCAACGGGTTTATATTGCAGACCTAGAGCAATAGGAACAGTTAATGAAAACAAGGAAATAGAAATAGAACAGATTATTTCTTTTGATATAATTGCTGAATCCGACGCATTTTCAAACATAAAAGAAAACGATTTTTTAAATATTAAAGAATGAAATACAACAGAACATTAGTAGTAAATTTTTTCGCAGGGCCAGGGACTGGTAAATCCACCACGATGGCCCATTGTTTTGCAGAATTGAAATGGAAAGGCTATGATTGTGAGATGGCCACCGAATATGCAAAGGATAAAGTTTGGGAAGGATCGGAACATGTATTAAATAATCAATTCTATGTTTCTGGAAAACAATATCACAGGCTGAAGAGATTAGAAGGAAAAGTTCAAATTATATTAACAGATTCTCCATTACTTCTTGCAACCTATTATGGGAGGAAAGAGCCTCAGGAATTCAGGGATCTTCTTATAAAGTATCATGAAACATTCGAAAATCTGAATGTTTTTCTTAGAAGACAAAAGGATTATAATCCAAACGGGAGATTGCAGACATTAGAGGAGGCAAAAGCTATTGATGATGAATTTTATAATATGGTGGGATCACAAAGAGGGGATTTATTAGAAATTGAAGCAACCAAGGATAATGTCAATACAATCGTTGAAGTTATTGAAAAAAAATATAAAGAAGAATTACCATTTTAACAAACCCTATTGATTCTAACAGAACCCTAAAGAAGCAAGAAATTATAAAGATAAATCGTGTGTTTAATATTCAAGTCACGATCTAATTAAAATAATTCAAAAAGAGTGATCCAGGCATATCAAGAGCAAATATTTTGGCATTATATTTTAGGTAATAAACTTTATCTAAATACCGCTAAACCTGAATTCTTCACGAATCCGACATTGCGGGAAATGTTTGGGATAGCAAAAGAACATGCCGAAAGGTATGGGGATGCTCCGAAAAGAGAACAAATGGCGGAGCTTGTTAGAGTCAAGGGCGCCAATGAAATTATATCAGAAGACATTATAAATGCTCTATACAATGCAAAAGAACAGCTAAAATCATACGATCCAAAGTGGCTTGATGAAAATGTAGGTCCTTGGATTAGAATACGTAATTTGGACAATGTGATGCGTAAGGCAATCGCATTTATGAAGACCTCTCAAATTACTGCAGAAAATGCCGCGGAGACTGTAGAAAAAGTCCGCAGTATGTTAACCTCAGAAACTGCAATTGATTTTGATTTTCACTTAGGATCCGACTTCTTTGACGCAGCATCCCACCTCCAAACTAGATTAGCAAGAACTTCTACAGGATATGATTATATCGATACATGTATGAAGGGTGGTTATTGGAAAGGCTCCTTAATAGGGTTTCTCGGAGGGCCAAAGAGTGGAAAATCCCTATGGCTAAATAATCTTGCAGCCAGGTCCGTTTCTGGAGGATTTAACACAGCTTACATTACTTTTGAGCTTCAGGAAGAAATAGTAAACATGCGTATTGGATCCAACTTGCTTGAGATCCCAATGGATGATTATGAAAAAGTAACAGAGGATCAGGACTTATTAAAAAAGAAGTTAAACTCGCTTAAACAAAATGCTTTCAAACCTCTGGGAAGCTTACATGTAAAAGAATTTCCATCATCAACTGCTTCAACCAATGATATTACTACCTATCTTTTAAAGGTACAGGAAATGCTTGGTATTAAATTTGACAACGTCTTCATAGATTATATTAATATCATGAAGAATTGGAGAAACCCAAATACGGAAAATACCTACATGAAGATTAAACAGATATCAGAAGATCTTCGTGCAATGGCAATGGAACATGATTGGGCAGTAATTACCGTAACTCAAACAAACAGAGGGGGATGGGAAAATGAAGATCTAAATATTACCAACGTTTCAGAATCCGCTGCACTTATTCATACGGTTGACATGTTATTTGGTATCATTACTTCCGCAGAAATGAAAGCAAGATCCGAATATTATCTAAAATGTTTAGCCAATAGGGTTGCAGGATTAGAAAATACGAGGAAACGTTTTACACTGAATTGGAAATATGCAAGGATAGAAGAAGATAAAAATGCTCAGATTGAAGACATGGATTTTATATTGAATAGCACCGTTGGCGGACATACCAGACAAAGAGGAGGGGCTGGTTCACAAAGCCAAATAGCTGCTACGGTTGGAAGCAATATTGATCCAGATAAACCAACAGAAACTATAAACCAGTCACCCAAAGAAGATAAATCAGGAAATAACTTATTTTGATGAAATTTAATGTGATAAATACCCTAAAAATATCACATTATAATGACAGAATACGAAGATGATTTTCTGGAGGATGACGAATCTAAAGAAATAATGAAAGAAGACAAAATTATTAACAATTCCTATAATACGGGAGAGCTCGAATTCGAAGCTTTTTCGGGAGAAATGAAGATAGATTCCAGAGTGGCTGCAAGATATGACGATCAGCATAGTGATAATATGTTTGAAGTTCAGACATTGAAGGCCCTGAATGAGGAAATTTATCAGATCTTTCAGCAATCCCCATTTTTGGAAAAATATAAGAACCCCAAAAGAGTGGACAAGAGTGATATGGTAAAAATGTATTACTATTTTAAAGAAAGGCTTGTAAAAGAAAAATCTTATTCTAGCTCACAAATCTTTATGGGTTTCGCCGAATTTTTCCAAATAAATTATGACCAACTCTATGGGGAAATAGGAGTTATGGACAAAGAAAATCTCTTAAAAGAACTTCATAATCATCAAGGATTATCCAGCAAGATCCAGACTAAGAAACTTTTCTAAGATAAATAAAGAAAAATCATCTTATGAGAGCTAAAACTATAAATGAATATGGATCTATGGGAGGATATCCTCTAGGAGCGGCTGAAGATCCTCGCGCCCCATGGAACGAAAAAGAAGACGACTCAAATTTTGAATTAGATTTGGATGATCAGGAGCTTTCTATTAAAAGGAAATACAATTATTCTGCCGAAGATGAATGGGATGAGGAAACGGGATATATTGATCCCGAAACTTTCGATCTTTTTGCAGCTGAACAACTAGGAATTAGTGCAGAGGATAAGTGGGAGGAAGAAGATTATCTAGAAATTCAAGGAATTGAAGACCTCTCCGAAGATAGTTTCAGATTCATTACCAGCTGGGGAACATTCGAAGCAGACATGGGGGATTTAATAGATATGACCAATCTATTTTAACGTTTCTCTAACATTTAACGTTTTTATATCTGGAAACTTTTCATTATAATTGAGTAAAATTATTTTACACTCATTTTTAACGAAAACATCTAATATGAAGAAAATTCTAAATCTACTTTTTTTATTTGTAGTGCTCACTGCAAGTTCAATTTTTCTAACTTCTTGTGAAGATCCTATACCTCCACGCCCGGATTGTGAAATCAACAGCTACGGATCTGTAACAGTTAAAAACTCTACAGGTTATAATGTATGGGTTGACGTTACGTGGGGAAGTATGTCTGAAAACTACGAAAAACTACTTTACAACGGTAACTCATATAAATATACTCGTGTTCAAGCAGGAAGTATTGAATGTTGGGTATCCTTTGATGGATATGATTGGGCTTATAATTATGAAAGCTTAAGTTCATGTGAGGATTTAACATATACATGGTATTTAACTGGGAAAAAATCTGCCAACGGATGTCCATTTGTTTTGGATATCGGAAATGGCGAATTAGTAGAACCTAATTTAGTAACCAAATAATTATAAAATGAAAAGAATTCTATTATCAATAGTTGTGGTCTTTACGATGCTTTTTGCTACAACTTCAGAGACAAAAGCACAAGGAGCAGTATTAGTTCAAGGAGGGTATTCGTGGTCTGAAGGCGCAGTAGCCGCAGGTTATCAGTTTGGATCTTTTTCCACTACATTGGGATATATGCCAACTAAAATGCCCGGCGATGGCAGCCCCGTATCAGGCGTAGTATGGAATATTAAATGGGGTCCTGAATGGGATGAGTCCGGATATTATTTAAGTTATGCTTTAAATACTGTCGGCTATCGTTCTCAAATGTCTTATAACGGGGGAGCATGGACAGATAGTTATGTAGAAGCTATGAATATCATTTCGCTTGGATATAAAGTAGGAGACTATTCTTGGTATTTGGCTGCTGATGTAGGATATGGATGGAGCGCTTCCGGATCAGGAACTTCGTGGGGTATTACATTAGGATTTCCATTATTGGGTAATTAAGATTTAACAATATAGTAAGATACAAAAGCCTGGGACTTAAAACTCCCAGGCTTTTTTTGTGTAAAAAGAATAAGCTTAATACTTAGATATGAACATTGAACAGATTGAGTACAAAGTACCTACCCTAGACATACCTTTTAATAGAATTTTTATGATATCCGACCTCCATTTTGGGGTTAGAGCTAATTCAATTGAGTGGTTGGAAAACCATCTCGATTTTTTTTATAAATTCTATATTCCATACCTAAAAGAAAATTACATTAAAGGAGATGTATTGTTCATTTTAGGTGATTGGTTTGACAATAGGCAATTACTTGATATTAACGTAATGAATAAATCTATAGATCTAATATTTGATCTATCAGATATTCTTCCTGTTTATTTCATGACAGGAAATCATGACATTTACAAGAAAAATGATACTGATGTCAATTCATTAGCTGCATTTAGATTTATACCAAACGTAACCATATTTGAAGATCCGGTAATAATTAAACATAATAATTCCTCTATACTTGTTTTGCCGTGGATTGGTTCAGGAGAAAAAGAAGAGGCCTACGCAAAAGCAAACAAAACAGACTACATCTTCGCCCATACAGATATCGCAGGATTCCAATATGATAATGGATTCAACATCAGAAAAGGGGCAAGATTAAAAAGGCTGCCAGGGGTAAAAGCCCTTTATTCCGGTCATATTCACAAGAGGCAGGAGCATAAAGATTCTGTTTATATCGGATCCCCTTATTCTACAAAAAGATCTGATATTGGGAATAAGAAGGGGGTTTATATGTTAGATCCTCACAATCACGAACAAGTATTCAAGCCAAATACTATATCCCCAATATTTCAAAGAATTCCTCTGGAAGAGTTGATGGAGATGACATTAGAAAAGGCTTATAGAGCTCTAGAGAATAATTACACAGATATTATTGTTCCTGATAAATATATTCATTTATTTAATCTTACTAGATTTATTGATCTCCTGAGCGATTGCCAATATAAAAGGCTTGAAACTCGCGGAGAAAAGAATCAAATAGACGATTCATTCAATGAAATTTTAGATGGTGAAGAAATAAAGGATATTATAACTCTTCTGGAAAATTCCATAGAAAGTACAGAATATAATATGGAAATGATTGTTAAATTAAAGCTTCTTAATAGAGAATATCACGAGAAGGCAACAAAACTTGAAGAGGAGCTTACCTAAAATTAAAATTAATATTATGGCAAAAGATTACATCCCGGATTATCAGCAATTTCCATCCGAATTTCTTTCAGATGGTGATATGTATCAGATTTTTTTATCAAAAGGACTTCCAATAGGCCGTATGATCGGTGGATCCAAATCTGGATATAGAGACGCTCATCCTGATAATATCATAGTATTTAATGCTAATATTGTCATAGAAACTAGGGGAAAGGTATGGCATGGTGATCTAGATGTAACTCTAGATGAAACAAAATTAAAAGAAGTTGCTAACGCATTGGAAGAAGATTTGTATATCCTTTCAGAATATGATGGCAGATGGGAAAATGAAGACAAACCTGCTAAGGAATTAATGAAATCAGCAAAAGCAATTATAAAATATTAGATAATGAAACTACGCAGCATTTCTTGGAGGAATATCGGACCATATGGAAATAAACTTCAAAAGTTAGAACTTTCTGATGAAGGAGGTCTGTGGATGGTATTGGGAAAAAATGGCCATGGAAAGTCATTTGTAGTAAATCTCCCGAAGATACTCTATTATGGAAAACTTGACGGATTTTTGAAAGAAGAGATTGCAAATAGGCTAAATAAACATGGCTGGGTTAAGGGAGAGGTAGAAGTTAGTCCAGGTAATCTTGTAACAATAGAAAGAAATATTTCACCTCAGGAATTAAAAGTTCACAAATATAGGAAGGGGGAAGAACCCAATGAGAAGAATGATATAGGAAAGGCCGGGATTGCTAATTATCAGGATTATATTGATTTAGAAGTTACCGGACTTCCATATAATATATTTTCCAATATTATATCTTTATCAGTAAATGATTTTAAGTCATTCATAGCAATGACACCAAAAGATAAGCGTATTATTATTGACAAGCTTTTTGCCATGGAGATCATAAACAAAATGAACGATATGGTTCGGAAAGATCTCCGGGATATTAAAATCAATATAGATCTTTATGATAGGGAAATTAAATCATTAAGCACCTCTATCAAAAGTGCTACAAAGGAATTAGAAAAACTTAAGGATAAGGTTAAGGAAGATAATAGCAAGAAAATAAAGGAAATAGTAGACCGGATGCTTGCTATCAAACCAAAATTCGCAGAAGCTCAGGAAAAATTAAAAGAAGCAAAGAATAAGGAAACTGCGATAAAAAATGCGAAGGAATCATTTATTTCTCAAAAGCAAAAATTAGAATCTGATATATCTAGCCTTGATGAAAAATTGGATCTTTACAATAAAGATCAGTGTCCTACTTGCGAAACCCCATTTTCAGACAAGAGATTCTCATTAATAAAAGAAAATCTTAATGAAGAAAAGGAGGAAAGAGAGAAGAGCTATAGAGAATTGCTTGAATCTTCCGCTTCTAAATATGATGAAACCCTAATAAAAATTAAAGAGAGCATACAAAAACTAAATCAGTTTCTTATTCAAGCAAAATCCGGATATGAAAATCTCAATGAAAGATTAGTAGAGCTTAAGGAATCCAAGCCAGAAGAGTTTACTTCAATAGAAAATATCATTTCAAAAAATACAATTCAGATCAGTAAGAAAGAGGAGGAAAAAGTTGATCTTGATGAAAATTTTAAGTATATGGCGGTATTAGAAGAATTATATTCTGATTCAGGGGTAAAGAAAAAAATACTTGAAAGCTATCTTCCAACGTTAAATAAAGAAATTGAATTTACGCTGAATGAACTACATTTCCCATATAGTCTTAAATTTGACTCCGATTTTGAACCCCAGCTGGAGCATCTAGGGATTGATATAAATGTTGGCACCCTATCCACCGGAGAAAAAAAGAGGGTGGATCTTGCAGTTCTAATCTCTATTATTCGAATGCTAAAAAGAAAATATCCGTCCCTTAATATTTTCATGCTCGATGAGGTTTTATCTTCAATTGATGGCGATGGAATTTATGACATTATCGGTCTTCTTCAGAGAACTGCAAAAGAAATGAAGATGAATATCTTCATAATCAATCACTCTCCCTTACCTATAGAACATTTTGCCTATAAAATAGAGATCCAAAAAAATGCAGGATTTTCGGATCTACAGGTGGAAAAACTTGATGAAGAAATAATAGAATTATAATTGGGATAAATAAAGAAAATGTATCCCGTAAATGGATTATAGTTGGCTTGACCGTCTACCGAGAATTGAAAAAGAGAAAATCCCCGAACCTGTAAAGTATTGGGCTCTTTATGCTAAATCTTTCTATGAAAATTTTCTAGCTCTTATTGATAATCCGAGACGTCTGAAAAAAGCTACAGTCAGGATGCTCGAAAAACTTAATACACCAGAGGAAAAAGATGCACTTTTATTCTTCTTTCGAATCCGGAGGGATGAACTAGATGGTATTAACCTCTGGGAATCTCTGAAATCTAAATATGCTAAGATGCTAAAAGAAAGCCCGGATATGATAGAGGCTGATAATCTTAGTATTATAAGGCCCGGTACCCCGACATTAGGGACCGAAGAATTTCAATTTCCGTTTGGATATTATAATGGAACTATGCGAATTGGAAAATTGAGGGGGATTCACCCAGATATCTACAATTTATATCCAGATATGGAGGGGTTCAAAGGAAGAATGTCGATGGAATATGCCGGAAGAGTTTGGATAAATGATCGAATTATTTCATTCTGGGATTATCCACCGACTAAAGAAAAACTTATAGAAATTATAAGAGATATAGAGGAGGAGTTTAGAGAAAAGTATAAAAAACCCCTTTATATAAATGAGAACGACTGGTATATAGAAATAATTGATAAAAAGCTTAGCAGAAAAAAATTCAATGATTCTTCTTGGGGGGATTGGGATCAGGCAGAAAATGCTACATTGATAAAGATTAAAGATTATACGGGAAGCGGGGAATGGTCAATCGAATTGAGATCCGGCCCTCATATAGCAGTTCCGGCTAAAACCGGATTTGGTTCTAGACATCCTAAATATCAATCAACACAAAAAATGAAAAGATATATGTGGGCAGAAAATTTAGTTCCTTCATTTAAGGAGTTTTTAAATGAGGATATGGGAAATCTAAAGAAATTTAATCTCCCTAATCAAATCATCAGACGAATGACCTCGTCAGGAGGATGGGGATCTGCTGGAAGAGATTCAGAAGTCGAAATAATTGAAGTTCCAAAAGATCCCAAGAAATTTTCAAGTGTTTTAAAAACCGATTTCAGGGGAGGAGTAATTACAGTAGATGGAATTCCGAAATATTTTTTTAAAAGAGAATCTGAAAGAAAATTTGAATTATATGATTTAGATTCAATTAGAAAATACGAGGATGATGAATATAAGAGAAAGAAAGAAAGAAAAGAAAGAGAAAGACAGAGAGAGCTGGAAAGACAAAATGAAAATCTGAATGAAAGAGGATATCATAATTATCAGCCTGGACTAAAAGGTAGTTATTCCGGACAAGGTTTATCAGAATTTATTCAGGGATTGGATGGTGATGTTACAGTAGAGCTAATACGTGGGGATAAAAAGAGGGGGGAAACACAGAAGGAAAGAAGTAAAGCTCGACAGGAAAATCCCGATCCTTTAAAACCTGGAGATATTGGATGGAGCCATTCAAGTTTATCACAACAACAAAGATATAAAAGATATTCAACTAAGAAAAGACTAGGGATTGACAAAAAAGTTGATGATGAGAAAGAAAAACTCAAAAAATCCGTTATGGATAATTTTGATTCAGTATTAGATGACATTATAGATGATCTAAGAAAGGGGTATGCATGGAAAGCAAATAAGGAAGATATCGGTAAAAGTTTATTAAATGGAATTGATATATCTAGTTTTGCTAGACTGGCAAAAGCTTATGATGCTGTAGAACCCAAATCTGGTGCTTCCGGACAAGATGCTGCCAAAGCATCAAGAGTGCTTAAACAAACCGGATACTTATAAGAATATTTTCAAAAAAGATCAAGGCTCTAGAAACTCTAGGGCCTTTTTTATGTAAGATAGGTATGGATCTAAAACAGTATTTTGAAGACTTCGAGGAATCATTTATGCCTCCAAATTTCTCATGGAGAAAAGGACAAAGAGAAGCAATTCAACAAATAATAGAGGCCTATTATGATAAAGATTATCATACAGTTATCTTGGATGCTCCGGTTGGATCTGGAAAATCATTGATTGCTATGTGTGCCTCTTGGATATTAAATCAAATGGGGCATGATGGATATATTTTATCCTCTGATATTTCTTTACAAGATCAATATGAAAAGGATCTGAACAAATTTAGAATGTCATGGGGAAGTGTAAAAGGACTTGATAACTATGTTTGCACCGATAACTTAGAAAAAACCCCTCTAGGAACTTGTAAGATACAGGGGAAAGATCCTAAGAAATTTCCATGCTATATTGATTGCCCATATTATTCTGCAAGAGCTAAAGCCTCAAATAGTCAAACAGCCATGCTTAACTATGCCTATTGGCTTGTTATGATGAATGACGTCAACCCCAAGATGGATGAACCATTATTTCCTCCAAGGGATTTTACTTTTTGTGATGAGGGTCACAAGATTCTAGATATCATACAAAATTCATATTCCCCAAAAATTTCTCAGAAGATTGCAGAAAAAATAGAAAGATTAGCAGAATTTTTTGAAGTTCATAAAATGGGAAATTATCATGAAGATGTAAGCACTATAAAAATTGCTATACATGAAATGAAAGACGAGGAAGATCAAAATAAACTCCTTGGTCTCATTGCTAGAATAGCCCTTTCCATAGATAATTTTAAAGAACCAATAAGTATTTTTAGAAAATCCGTCAAAGAAAAATATCCAAAGAAACCGCCAAAGGAATGGAGAAAATCATTATGGGCTTCAGATTGGCTTATGAGTTTTCAGGATAAATTAGTGGCTTATGTAAAAATTCTCCAAAATACAGATATTAGAAATCTTATAAAAAATCCTAATGGGGATCAGATAGTATTCAATTGTCTAGAGGAAAGATATCTAATGCACAAATATTTTCACAAACATACGGGATTTACCGTATTAATGAGTGCCACTTTTTCAGATCCATCTTCATATCTAAAAAGTATCTCTTTAAATGGAGCAAAATATATTCGATTAGAAAGCCAGTTTAATTTTGATAAATCCCCAATCTATTTTTATAATAGGAGGAAGATGTCATACAATTATATTGAACAAAACCTCCCATGGCTTCAACAAAAAGTAAATGAGATTATTAATAATCATGAAGGCGAATCCGGTTTGATCCATTCAGCATCTTATAAGTTATCGATGGACATATTTAACGGATTATCTCCGGAGAATCGTAAACGTGTCCTAATCTATAATGGAACTGAAGAAAAACGACATTTCTTAGAAGATTTGAAATTAAACACGGACAAAATATTATTGGGTCCATCTCTTCTCGAAGGTTTAGATATGAAAGATAATTTCGGTAGATTTCAGATATTTGCCAAAGTTCCATATCCTAATTTAATGGATAGATTAGTTAAGGCTAAAATGGATCTAGACCCTATGTGGTATTCATTTAAAACTAGTATTTCCATATTACAGGGGATTGGAAGAATTGTCAGGAATGAAAATGACTGGGGGGTTACTTATTTTCTAGATGCCTCGCTTTCCGATCTTATTCATAAAAATAGAAAATTATTTCCTCTGGATTTTTATCAAAGGATCCAGGCAATTTCCGAATAAATGCCAGGACAAGTTCAATGTGTAAAAAAAGTTAGATTTTTTTCAGAGTGGGTTGCTCAATTGAGGGCTGACGATATAAATCTTGAATATGGATATGAAAAGGTATTTGTTTATAAATGTAATTGTTGTCAGGATTTTCACTTAACTAGTCAGAATCCCATGAATAAATAGAATGAATGGTCGATGATCGTGAACATAAGTAGTTGGCCTGGATTGGCCTCCTTAATTTAATGGCAGAATGGCGGTATTAAAAAGATGGAAAGATTTAAGCAGTGAGGAAACTAGAAAAATTCTAGATTTCAAACCACCAAAGTATTGTAGATGGTTTTATCACTTTTATAAAAAATATCTGGGGGTAACGATTGTTTTTTCCATATTATCAGTTGCTGTTCTAGGAATTATTTATAACAATAGCAATTTAGAATTCTGGAATTTATTATTAGGAATTTTCTTCTTTATAGTGGCTTTAGGACTGTGGGCATTATCATCTTATCTAATACAGCATTTATCCACAAAGAAATTTGCTAAATCCATGGGATTAACACTTGAAAATTGGAATTATTTAACTCAGGGCATGTCCTGGTGGGATTATTGATATATAGATTATGGCATTATTTCAGAAATATAATAACGAAAACATTTTAATAAGGGCGGTTATCGCTGGCCTCCTTGATGTTTTGAACAATCATATCCAATATAATCAAGTATGGGGTAATGATCCTATAGAAGATATAGAACAAATTAATGTTCCCTGGTATTATAACCAATCTGGGGATCAGCGTTTTATGCAAGACTTCTATACCCATTATGGAGATTGTGTTCCTCCAAGACCGGTGGATGGCAATTTTGATATGATCCCGAGGGGAGTCATTACTTACTCCGGCTCTGATATCGATTCACAAAGAATTACATCCAGATATGTACAAGGCCGCTATGTTAAAGAGCTTGATGGCAAACTCGAAGGATTTGTTTCCTATCTCTATTCGATTCCTCTAAATGTTAGTTTTGAATGTGAATTATGGGCGGATACAGAAATTACTGGTTTAAAGATTGAACAAGAAATCAGAGAGGTATTTTATAAAAATATCACTTATTATGTTTATTATAAGGGGATGAGAGTAGGATGCACCGCTGGATTTCCGGAAAGAGTAGGAATTGATAAAAAGATACAATATTCCCATGATGAAGAAAACAGGGTCAAAATTACATTTCAGGTCGAGGTAGAAGCTTATCAACCTGTATTTGATCCAACGACTGAAATGCCAGCAAATAATAAAATAGGAAGTTTTGGCGTTAATCTATACGATGCGGGTGAGAAAAACTATGGAGCAATAGAAGTAAAAACCCCATCCAATGGTATCACTATTCCAAAAGGAAATCCATTATGGATTGAATGGGTATTCACCAGAGAAGGTGGAATAATGAGAAATGTAAATGTAAGATGGCTTCTTGTAGGGGATAATGATTATCATAATATAGAGCTTGGAGCTCCAAATCATGAATATTATATCTGGAATGTACCAGAGGATTTTACTAATTTTAAGGAACCCGACATTCTCTGGGAAGAAAATTCTTCCATAGCCGTATCTAGAATGCCTCTTGTATCAATCATTCCAGATATAACTACTGGAGAAATTACGGAGGATTCATTTAAAGCCTTTTCAGAAGGGTATTTCTTATGTCCATCTCCGGATGCATCTATAAATATTCAATTAGAAATGAAAGATGATTCCGGACAAACTTTTTATACTGAAGATGGGAAGGTCTGGGCTAATATAAGATATAATAAATTGGACACTACAAATCCAGTAACTATCTCCTCTGATACATCTATCTGGTTCCCAGGAACCGTAGACTATAAAAAGATAGATATCAATATTTCTAATGCTACCAATGATGATGTATTTGGGGTAGCGGGGGATCTAATCATCGTATAATACGAAAAAGGGAATAAAATTGGCATAAGCCATAAATATATAGAAAAATACAATTTATCAAATAATTGAACGAGCAATGATAGAAAAAATTAATTCTTTAAAGAGCAAGACGGAAAATAAAAACGTGCAAGCTTTATGTCAAAAAGCTTCCGCCTCTCTTAATTCCGGAATTTACGAAAGCATGCCTTCCCAAGCGAGGGTAGAGTTTGAGAAAGCGATAGTTAAAAACCTTTTTGAAGGTCTTTCTTCTGTGAAGGATGAGCCAACTCAGGAATGGCTAAAAAATACAAAAAGGCTTTGGGAAGTTCGCAACCTAGGGGTTAGGGATGCTATTAATACTTTAATGGATACTGAGGCTAAGGAAAACGCTAGTCTAAAAGAAAGTCTTAACTATTTTGAAGAACAGCTTGAATCCCAGCCAGAGGCTCTTTTATATGAGAGCTTTATATCCGCTATGCAATCATTCCACTATTTTCCAAAAGTTGGAAATGCTATAAAAGCAATTAAGGATAGAGTAGATACTTACGAATCTGATGTTTCTATAACTAAGATTATGGAAACTATGAAAAAATCTAGAAGTAGTTATCTAGTTCCTGTAATTGAGGATCTCGTTCAAAATTACCTTGATGATAAGAATACGCAAACAAAGAGTTCTTTAAAAGAGGGGCTTATTAAATTTTCTTATGATCCTTTCGTAAGAGACCTTATCAATCTCGTTACAGTTGATGCTACAAATCTTCAATTAGAATATGCTAACGCCACCTGCGATATGGAGAAAGTTTATTCTCCGGTTCTTTATTTAGGTGAAAACGAAGCTGTCTTTGGGGTTCGCGGATCTTATTATGTTAAGAAAGGAAATACTCTTTCTAAACTTAATAACGAAAGTGTTAAAAGATTGGATAAAGAATTTGTATCCCTTTGCGAGAGAATTAACGATCCAAACATTGTTATAGATGGAAAATCCGTTACCATTTACGAAGGAAGTGACAAAGCAGTTATTTCGGATAAAGGAATTTTAGTAAACAATCAAGAATTTACCAATGAGGAATATAAAAATTCCGCTGAAATTGCTAATTGGACAGGTAAAGGTAGATTTTTATCTTTGGTGGAAACATTCAGAAAGAATTTCCATGAAATAGCAGAGGTTGATTTTGCAAAAAGAGTTTTTCTAAAAGAAAATACAGAATATGCTGCTGATATATTCAAGCTAAGGGGAAATATTTCCATAGCGACTTATAACCCAGAAATGGGAAAAGGTACTTTCTATAGAAATATCAATCCAATTCAGGCTAAAAACCTTATGATGGAGCATCTAAGATTTGATGTATCCAAAGCTTTTTCAGATCTACTTCCTAATGAGGAAAAAATCAATGAGGAAATCATAGAAACTAGGAAAGAATATACAGATTATATTATAGAATTACAAAATAAAATTCAAGAGTTTAGATCTAATCCATTTGCGAAAGAAGTAAACGAAGAAGTTATTGCTGCTTTACAGGAGGAATTAGATGATATCAAAAACGAATACAAAGATTATCTAAATCTAGTAGAAGCTTATATGAGACTCCCAAAAGAAGACCTTAATGAAGCTACTATTTCTTTAGAAATTGATGGGCCTTTACAAATTGAAGTTGGGGGTCAAAAATATACAGTACCAATCCCTGCAGAAGCAGAAGGAGAAGGAGAATTTGATTCTGAATTCGGAACGGAAGTAGGAGCGGAGGATGTTACAAGCGAACCTGCTTCAGCGGTTACATTTGATGATGTAGATACCGAATTATTGGGCGATTCCCCAACTATTGCTTCGGACGAAGTTAGTCTAGGAGCGGATCAAATTGAGGCTGATGCTGATGCAGCTGAAGCAGATGTTGAAATGGGCTCTGAAGAAGGCGGTGAAGATGAAGAAGGGGAAGGCGGAGAAATTGAAGGAGAAGGCGGAGAAATTGAAGGAGAAGGCGGAGAAATTGAAGGAGAAGGCGGAGAAGAATTAGGTGGTGACGAAGGAGAAATCAAAGTTGGGGACGAAGAGGAATTGGATCTTGGAGATGGTGAAGAAGAAAAAGTAGAAGACGAAGAAGAAGAAAAAATCGAAGATAGCACCATGGAAAAGACTGGTACTAAAAAACGAGTTTATTTGAAGAAGAAAAAGAAATAATACACAATATGGCTAAGGAAAAATTCCGTCAAAAAACGGTTGAGTTTAAAATCGTTAACAAGAAAAAAGCTCAGCCTCTTAATGAAAATCAATCGGCTCAGGTAGGTGACAAAGTTACTTATGCGGGCAAGAGAGGATATATCATTGGCCAAGCTCAGAATGGAGATTGGTTAGTTCAAATTCAAGGATCTTCAGATTTTGTAAATCCCAAAGATGTAAAAGTTGTGGGAATGAAAGCCAAAACTATGGAACTCCCTTATAAATTTGATGAGAAAACTCAAAAAGTATTATTCGAACAATTTGTAAGATGCGGAATTTTTATGGGAAGAACCCCCGTGAAAACTACTAATTGTTATGTAAGGTATTCCAACTGGAATCAAGCAAAAATGAATGAAAATATTAATGTTTATTCTGACGGACAAATGGTCCAAATGCCTAAAGAACAAGTTCAAGTATTTGAAGATCCTAATGATTTTGCAAATCCACAAGACTATGTGGAGGGAACAATTGATGGTCCAGATGGAGTACCAATTCCTATTTTAGTTAATTCAATAGATTTTACAGCAGCAATCGGTGCATCGGATAATGTTAGAATTATTTTAAATCCAGATGGCGATATGCAATTGGATAACGTTCCAAGAGAACTTGTTTCAGTATCCATATAAAATAATTACACAATATAAAGTAACTGACATGATAAATGGGGGCCATACCACTAGACAAATTTAATCTTAATAGATTTTGGGAGAAAACACCAAACGCTCTTAAATACATTCTTATTTTTGCAATTTTTATCGTAGTTTCTTATTTTCTGATCTCTAAAAGATTAGATGCTAATCATGTAGCCGAAATTGATCAGATGAAGAGAGGCATTGTTGCTACCTATGAATTAATTGATAATTTTGATGAATTTCGTTCAGAGCAAGATCAATATAATAAAGAAATCCTTGATTACCTACATAACCTTCATGCTTTGGTGGAGGACCTAAATGCCACTACAAATAGAAAATTAGATATGATTTTATCATCTGGAAATTCAAATGCAGATGACATTGTAGAAAAAATAATGCTCTTGAATGAATCATTTGAACGATTATCTCGGGCCTATCAGCCTAATATAGAAAAGCCGAACTTAAATGACAATAAACCTAAAAAAGATTATCAGTTCCAAGCGATTCAGCTAGACGAAAATAATAATCCGGTGGATACCACTTCCGGAAATAATTAAAAGAATTGTTACAATGGCTCAGAAAAAAAAATGGACATCACTTCAATCATTAATTGTAATAGCTCTTATTCTGACTATTTTTTCTTATATTGCTATCGATTTGACTAAGACAAAACCCCAAATCAAATCAGGTTTGGATGAAGTAAAAACAGAATATTTTGAATTATCCGGATATCTTGATACAAAGATCCCGGAAATAGATTCTGCTATAAAAATCCAAGCAAAGCAGCTTTCAGAACAAGGAGTAGAAATAGATGCTCTAAATAAGACAGTTAAGAATATAACCTCTACTGAAACCAAGTAGAACATTCACTAGAAATGATCTCCCGGACACAACGAAACTTGTTGTGTCTTTTTTTGTATAAATCTAAAATAACGTTAAAAACAAATATATGGCCGCTTACGTAAAGAATAAAGATTTGAGGGAAGCTCTAATTGTATCAAAAGCTCAAGATGAACTAACAGCAGAGGCATTAGATATGTTTATGTTAATGGCGGATAAATTTTCTGCCAAGTTTAAATACATTTATCCAGAGGATAAAGAAGACTGCATATCTTTCGCAGTAATGGATTGTTATCAATATTGGAGAGGATATAATCCGGAAAAATCTGCAAACGCTTTTGCTTATATCACACAAATCATTAAGAATGGTTTCGCAAAGGGATGGAGAAAGCTCTATGGTAACATGCCTAAATCAAAAAAGATATCTGTATCTCACAACAATATATATAGTCTATAAAAAAGATTATATATGGCCCCGAATGATAGCTATAAACGCTGGCATAAACCTGTAAAGAACACATTCAAAGAAAACGGTTCTCTAGGAAAAGGACAAACTCATCAAGGATATTATATTCCGCAAAATAGGGGAAAATATATTGGTGATCCGAATCTTATAATTTTTCGAAGTGCTTGGGAATTTTCTGTTTGCATGTGGGCTGATTACTCTCCGTCCGTTCTAGAATGGTCATCAGAGCCATTTAAGATTCCATATTTTGATAAGATATCTAAATTAGAGGAATGCAAAAAATTAGGATTAAATCCTAATAATCCCCATAATTGGGTCAGAAAAAATTATAATACCGATTTCTGGGCTAAGGTGAAAGCCTCTAATGGAGATACGGAGAAATGGATTATTGAAGTTAAGCCAAAAAGACAATTGGTAAAGCCCGAACCTATTTCAAGAGAGGCTAAGATAAAGGACATCAAAAAATACAACAACGCGCTAAAACAATATATGATAAATGAATCAAAATTTGAAGCCGCTAATCAATATGCTATTAGAAGCGGGTCTAAATTTATGATTTTTCATGATGATGTATTAGATAGATTGGGAATTGTTTTCAATAAAAAGGTTCATGGGAACAGGCTAAGTATGTTTGATATACACAGAGCTGAGAATAAAAAACATTACAGAACATTATAATGAATTCACCTATTGAAGAATATGATTATTTAAAAAATCTGGCAAATATTACGGATGTAGCTTATTATACCCTTTTTGAAAAATATATGAAATATAATTTAAGGGGGCAAAAAAAAGTAATACAAATTGAAGATACGGATCAGGAAAGCCTAATGCTTGCCAAAACCGGAGGTGCACCTTTGCCAGGAATGATTTATACATTTCTTTATGGAGGGCCGGATGTAGTGGTAAAAAATTCCAAGAAAAAATATTCTGATATAGTTCCTATGGTTTTTTGCATGAAGAATGACAAGACCTCTTTTTCAGGGATTAATTTGAATACTATTCCATATCAAGCCAGAGTGAAATTTCTTCAATCTTTCTATGATAATTTTCAAAGTTTTTTAGAAAGAGAAGTAGATTTGTTAGCTCAGAATGATAAATTAGCACTAAATAAAAGATTTTTAAGCTTCATTGCGGGCGGCAAGGGCAAAATGATGATAGATATGTTCAATAAATCCACAAGCGAAAATTTCAATTTTGGATATAGAAATTATTTATTGCCAAAAGTTAAGAATCTTCGTATGATTGAGTATGCGGAGTGGAAATATCTTCCATTTTACGAACCTAAAGACGCTTTTAGGAAACTTTCGTTTTCTCAGATCTATAAATTATATGGGAAGTCTAGGTAAGATATATAAAGTGTCAAACCAGCCATTATGGAAAAGAAATACAACTTTGTATACATTACAACCAATCTAGCAAACGGTAAGCAATATATAGGGTCTCACGCGACAAATGATCTGCATGATAATTATTTGGGTAGCGGTAAAATCTTCAAACAAGCCTTAAAAAAATCCGGGAAAGATAATTTCAAAAGAAAAATTCTTCAAGAATGCAAAACTATAATAGAAGCTCGAAAACTCGAGGAGCCTATGATTATAAAATATAATACGCTGACTCCATTGGGGTATAATGTTAGTGCTGAAGGCGGGTGGGGATACCCTGGATCCACAAGAAGTCATATAACTCGAAAAAAAATAAGTGATGGTAATACAGGTCAAATTAGATCCGCGGAAACAAAGAAAAAAATATCTGATATAAAAAAGAAGCTTGTCGGAGAAAAGCATCCGTTTTTTGGAAAAAAACATAAGTCCGAATCTATTATAAAAATGTCAGAAAACAGGAAGGGTCTTACATCTGGGAAAAAACATCATTATTATGGTCTAAAACGAGATGATGAGGTAAAACAAAAAATATCGGATACTTTAAAAGGCAGAAAGATATCTGAAGGACAAAAAAAGAGGTTAAGTGAAGCAGGAAAAAATGTAGAAAGGATAGTTTGTGAACACTGCGGAAAAGAATTTACACCGTGGGGAATTGTAAGCCACAAACGATCTATTAATAAAGATATATAATAAAAGAAATAATCTTAATATGGCAAGATTAAATGAAAGTGGGTTCACGTTGAAATCCATGGATAGATCCCAAATGGGATGGGTTAAGAATATTCAAAGAAATATACGTTACCTCGCACAACTAGGAATGACCTGGGAGGACAAGCTTATTACGCAATCCAAATCTATAGGTATTGCGGAGGCTCAAATGGATTCCATGTATGGCCTTTATTATCAAGGCAATTACATGGGAACTGACTACGGTCAGAAAGAATTTATTGCATTTTACGATAAAGAATATCCCACAAGAAGAGATTTCCTTCGTAAATTTGCTATGAACGGAGAAATTGAACACGTGTTGGAGGTTATTGCAGACGAATCGATTATCTATGATCAGGGTAATTATTTCGCATATCCAGATACTAAAAATCTAAAAGCAGTTCTTAAACAAGAAAAAGCCAAAGAAATTGTTGATGATCTCAATGCTTCTTATAAACAAGTATATCAAGCTTTCCGATTCAATGATGGACATGATGGCTGGCATTATTTCAAAAAATTCCTAATTGATGGATTTTTATCATTTGAAATAATATACGATGGTGAAGGAGAGAATGATGCTAAAAATATTATTGGATTAAAAGAAGTTGATCCAGTTTCATTAGAACCAGAAATCCGCATTGGCGATGATGGAAAAGAATACAGGGTATGGATTCAGTATCGGGGGGACACAATGAAACAAAGGGAATTATTAGATTCCAACCTTATTTATATTTCATGGGCACGTGGTAACTTTATTTCTAGATTATCTTATGTTGAAAGATTAGTTAGATCATTCAACATGCTTAGAACCCTTGAAAATTCAAGGATTATATGGAATGTGTGGAACTCTCAAATGAGGGTGAAAATCTTAGTTCCGATAGGATCACAATCAGAGAGCAAAGCCAGAACACGTCTTTCCGAATTACGTGGTATGTATAAGGAAGAACTTAATATTGATGATCAGTCTGGTGAGGTAACTTATAACGGATCTCCTCAATTTAACTTTGCTAAAACATTTATCATTCCTACTAAGAATGGGGAACAAACTGAAATTGGAGGATTTCAACCAGAAGGGTATGATTTATCCAATGTAGAATCACTTAAATATTTCTGGTTAAGATTTGTTGTAGAAACAAAAGTTCCGCAGAGTAGGTTCTCGAATCAGCTAACTGGTGAAGGAGGAGATAGTCCATGGGGATCGGGAGCAGATTCAGCAAATAGAGATGAAATCAGATTTTCTTACTTCATTAATAGGGTTAGATCTATTTTCCAGGATATTTTACTAAAACCATTATGGCTTCAATTTGTACTAAAGCATCCTGAATTTAAAGAAGATAAATCTTTAAAATCTTCTATAGGTCTCGTATTCAACGAAGAAAATCTCTTCAAATTAATGAAGGAAAGAGATATGGCTCAAAAAGGAGCTGATACTGTAACATCTCTAGCAGGATTAACCGAGCCTACAGTAAATCCAGACGGAACTCCGGGAGAAACTCCATTCTTTGATATGAGATTCTTAATTCAGAAGTATATGAGTTATAATGATGATGATCTTAAGCTCAATGAGAAATTTAGGAAAGAAAGAGCAGAAGAAATTAAGAGACTTGCCCAGGCTTATGCAAGAATTGCTGCTACCCAAGGCGGAGGTGGTGAAGAAGGCGGATTCGGAGGTGAAGAGGGTGGTTTTGGCGGAGGAGATCTAGGCGGAGGTGGAGATTTCGGTGGTGGAGATTTCGGTGGTGGAGATTTCGGTGGTGGAGATCTTGGTGGAGGAGACTTTGGAGGTGGTGAAGATCTCGGTGGAGGCGATGAAGATCTCGGCGGAGGCGGTGAGGAAGTAGAATTTTAAATAAAATAATAATATACCATGAAAAAATTATGGGAAAAAATTGAAGACTTCTTTGTCGGATTATGGGACGAAGTTGTTGAATGGGTTAAAAAGCCCTGGACTAAACTCAAAAATTGGGTCCTTAAAACGGCGCTTCCATCTCTTTATAAGAATTGGATGCTAATTGTAAACTTTCTAGTTTTATTAGTTGCATATAAAGGATTTGATGTTGATACACAACCTGGATATTCAACAGTTATAGGATTATGGCTATTTGTTTTAATAGGATATTTTCTATTCTGGAAATTCTTTGGTGCTGAAGAAGCATTCAAAAAGAGAAGGGCAAAGAGAAAATAAACCCCAATAAGTGAAGGCTCGATATGTTTTTGAAAATGTAAATTTCCAAAGAGGAGTAGATCCGCTAGGTGCAATGGGACTGGGTGGATTATCTTTTGATACATTACAGCCCGGTGCTATTTTAAGATCCAAAAAATCTTTTGGGGTCACCAAAAGTACAGGAGTTATTGGCGGATATCATTCTTCAGCATTATCTATTGCGAAGATGGATTGGCTTTTAGTTACAGATGTTAGGGATCAGGGGGACGGAAAAAAAAATATATCATGGAAAAGATATCATCATTCCAGTGAAACAAAGGTTTATGATCAAAGAGAAAAATTCAAAGAATCCGGATCAAAAGGATTAGAATGGTATGGGGTAAGAGCTGGTTTTTTCGATAATATTACAAAAAGAAAATTTGATTATCGCTTAGATATAATAGAGCCAGGCTTTCCTGTAAATGAATCCATTAATTTTGAAAGAGGTCAAGACCCCAAAAGAGCTATGCGTATAGGAGAAAGAACCTGGAATAAACTGAGGCCTGGTGATATTCTAATTCCAAAGAAAGAATCCAAAATTGTTAGAGATAAATTTAAACCCCCATCATATAAAGGTGGAATGACTTTATACCCCCAAGATTATGTAGTAATATACAAAATACGTAGAGCTGCAGTATGGTCAAATAGTTTTATGAGAAATGGTTATGCTATAGGATTACATAAATGTTGGGATTTGCCCGAAGCTATGAAAGTTAGAAAAATAATAGAGGATGGGTTATATGAGGAGCCTAAAAGTTATTTGAGAGGTCCAGTAGAAGCTACGGATCAGCAATGGGAAAATAGATTTGATATTTATGAGGGCTAGATTAATAAAGGAAGACATAAACTTCGAACGTGGGAGAGATCCTAAAGGAAAAATGGGAGTTGGCTATGGACCGGCAAAACCCCAATATATAGAGGATTTTGAAAAAGCAATGGAAGATTTTGGAATAGCAGTTAATAAACAAACAATAAGGCAATGGAAGGATACTATTCTCTGGGATTTAGTTGATAATGAACTTCCACCATCCATACAAGGAAAAACCGTATTTCTGCAAACCAAACCAATTCAAAAATCAGATTCGAATAATTCAAGTATAACTGGAATGGGCTGGAGTTTTATGCCCATGGACTCAAAAAGTCCAAGAAAATGGTTCGATAATCCATATCCCATTATCAAATACATCATAGAGACTCACTACAATGACATAGAGGGACGTATACGAGCATTACAGTCCTCGCTCCAAGACTATATAGAGACAGAAAAAAAGATTCAAAAATGGACTAAAAAGTGGTCCTAACATCATTGTAATTGCAAAATTTTTATTATATTGGGCTATAATTTTAACAATACCATAACAAAACAATATACGTTCTTTTCCATAAATAGAATGTTAAGAAATTAAGTATCTCGCTCTTCGGAGCTAGTTATGAGAGGCAGTCGTTTGGACCGGGGTTCGACTCCCCGCACCTCCACAACTCCCCGAAAGGGGTTTTGCCAATGAACGCTAACCCGTCGCGTTAGTACGGTATGGGTTTCCGGGGCTCCTTAAAACCGGAATTGGGGGTGACCTGGCTTTTGACAGCGACAACGCAAGTAGTAATGATGATATTTAATAATGCACTAAACGGCGCATTTGAAACAAGAGAACTAGCAATGGTAGCGTAAGACGCACCCTAGTTCACGAGACTGGGCATCCTGCGAAAGTGGATGCCTTTTTTTTGTGATATATAGATAAATTAACATCTGTATATGAATTTCGAAAGAGGAAAGGATCCAATGAAATCCATGGGATTGGGATATGGAAAAAAACAGGAAACTAAGGCCTGGAAAGTACTTGAATTCATCGGAAGCAAAGGAGAGGAAGGGGCCGGACTAACTGAAATACAACGTTTTATTTATGATTTGAAAGGATATTCAGAAGAGGACTTTAGAGAAACTTCTGATGAAAGATATCCTAGCGATTGGAAACCAGAATCAGGAAAATTAAGAGCTTCTAGAGGATATTGGACCAATCAATTATATGGAAATTGGAAAATGCCTGGACTTCTTCCGAAATACTGTAAGAAAAACCCCATAACCAAAAAATGGGTTTTAGTTAGAATGCCAAAACCGGGAGAAAACATTTTTGAGAATTCCACATCTAAATTAGTTCCTGAATCTTTGAATGAAATGTTAATTATAAAAAATGGATATATAAAATAAACAAATATCAAATTATGAAAGCTGGATCTTTTAACATACACGAATACCTCGAAAAACTTGAAGAAAATGCTCAAGAAGGAAATTTAGCACCAAATCAAAAAGACGGGATTCTTATTCCTGATGAAAACAAAAAATCTTTTGATTGGCTAAAGAGAGAATATGAAAAAGGTAAGACCGAGGTAAAAGTCGAAATCAATATGGGAGGATCCAAGTTCGAACCAGGATATGATCTTCAAACGAATCTTAAATCTGTTAATGACTTCAAGCCAGGTATGTTTGGCGAGGTCAAAACTTCTGACAACGAAGGTGCTAAAAAAGAAAAGAAAGATACAGCGCAAACTCAAGCAGAGGTTGAAGGAAATAAGCCAGCAGGAGAAAAGAAAGCTGAAAAATCTACAGGAGGGGAAAAACCAAAAAAGTCTAATATTTCAGGAAAGGTAAAAACTGCTGAGGACGAGGAGGAGAAACCTAAGAAGAAAGAAGATACTATTAAATAAATGATAAGTCATAACTCATTAGAAGAAAGATTGTCAGCAGTAAGAAGTGGGAAACCAATTCCAAGTCCCCCACTACCCCCAAAACCATATTATGAACCTAATAAAGAAGTGGTCAATCAAACTGGGATGACTTATAAACAATTTTTCATAAACGAAGGATATAAAATCTTTGGAGTTCTATCAACCTCACTGATTTATGGATTCGGGCTCAAAGCTATATTTTCAACAGATTGGAAATTTACTAGCATATTAGGTGTAGGATTTCTCCTTAATCACTTTTTAACAATTATTTTAAAACTTTCCAAACGTAAATAGGTATAATTGTTCTAAAGGGAATCGAAATATCCGGATTATAATTTGGATATATAATCCATGAGAACAAGCAAAATTCTATATAATGGGGGAAACCCCAAAATAAGACAAACGGTTTCCATTATATGTGATAAATGCAATGAATCCCATACTTTCCCAAAATATACATCTTACATTTCCGGATTATCCAAATATGGAAGAGATTTATGTTTAAAATGTAGAAGGGAATTGCAATATTTTAAGGCTGGTGAAGCAGCTAAAGATAAAATGAAGGGAAAAAAATACTCGGATTTTTATACAAAGGAACAGGAAGAAAAAATTAAAAAATCCCAATCAAAATCTTCCAGAGGAAAAAATAATCCTATGTATGGTAATATTGAGCATACTGAGGGACTAGTAGAATGGAACAAAAATCTAAAGGGAAAAACCTTTGAAGAAATATATGGGGATCGAGCCCCAGCCCTAAAGAAAAGAATCTCCCAAAATACAAGAGGAACGAATAACCCAATGTATGGAAGACCTTCCCCGATAGGATCCGGTAATGGATGGTCCGGATGGTATAATGGATGGTACTTCCGGAGCTTTCATGAATTATCATATATGATAAATGTTATAGAAAGATTCGGGTTTAAGTGGGAATCTGCAGAAAAACAGAATTACGGAATATCCTATTTGGATAAGAATTTGAACCCGAGAACATACTATGCAGACTTTATTATTAATGAAAAGTATTTGGTGGAAATAAAACCAAAAAGTCTTCATTCATCATCAGAAGTTATATTAAAATCATTGGCAGCGGAAAGATTTTGCAGTAAAAACCTGATGATTTATAAATTAATAGATCCGTCAAAACTTTTATCTGATTTTGAGATAAAAGAATTAATAATCTCTAATAAAATAAAGCTAATAAATAGGTACCAGAAAAAATACAAGGAATGGCAGGAAAATTAATATGTTTAGAAGGGGGAGATGGGGCAGGTAAGAGCACCCAGGTCGAAAAAGTCAAGAACTACTTCAATTTAAACTCCCTAAAATACGAATTTTTCCATTTTCCAATGTATGGTCATAATGAATTCAGTGACGTAATCTCAGCATTTCTTAGAGGAGAATTTGGAAATGTAGATGAAGTAGATCCATATTTCGTAGCAAATATCTACGCAATGGATCGCTTTATGTTTTTACCAGAATTGAAAAAAGCATTAGCAGAAAATGACGTGGTTCTTTTAGATCGTTATGTTTTTTCCAATCTCGGATATCAAGGGGCCAAACTCGAAGGAAAGGAAAGTGAAAAAATTAAAAACTGGATTCATCAATTTGAATTTGGGTTTTTAAGACTTCCATATCCGGATTTATCTTTATTTTTTGATGTCCCGATGGATGTAGTAAAGGAGAGATTGGAAAGTAAAAGAGAAGGATCCGATCGAGATTATCTAAAAGGGAAACAGGATATACATGAAGCTGATTTGGATTTTCAAAGTAGGGTAAGAGATAATTACCTTGGATTGGTTGGTGCTACCAATTATAAAATCGTATCTTGTGCTATCAGATCAGGAGATATGGGGGGAGAAACTGGATGGCATGTATTATCTCCGGAAAATCTTTTCGAAAGATATAGATCTTCTTTAGACCAGGTTTTAGCAAACCCTATATAATGGCAAAAAAGAAAGAAGTTAAAAACATTTCTGGATTTTCCGCATATAAAGAAATTATGCGGATGAAAAAGAAGAAATCCCCGCATAGTGTTATTTTTTGCACTAATGATCCGGATGGATGGTTTATTAATTGTGTAGAATACAGAACAAAATCAGGAGTCGTTATGCACGATGATTGCATAATCAAGAAAGATCTCCAGGAGTGGATCGGATGGCATAAGAATATAGGATGGGAAGAAAGATTAACCAATGATTAACTTTTTTTGGAAAAATTAACGAGGTTTTTACCTTATATTGCATAAAACTTATCAAAATTAATATCTATAATATATAGATTCCATATAATAAAGATTAGACAAATAAAATTTAAAAACGAAAAATTATGGCAGAAAAAACGGCTAAAGTTCAGGAACAAGTTGTAGAGGAAGTAAATGTAGCTCAAGAGGCTCAAGAGGCTCAAGAGGCTCAAGAGGCTCAAGCGTTAGATCCGAACCAACCGATCGAACAAGATTCTTATGTACCTCGTTACAAGGCAAAACCTGAATTTAAGGACGCAGTCCTTAAAGCAATCGGAAAATATCCCTTCAATCAAATTGCTCAGATTATGCAAGCAGTGAATGTTGAATCAATGGATCATAATCAACTTAACCAGGTGGTTAATGTATTGGGTAATTTCCCATATCAGGACGTAGCTCCTTTGATGGGTCATGTAACTGATTACGTAGAACAAGTTGTTGAGGACTAATCCTCAACAACTTTCACTTTTTTAGAAATAAGAGGAATAATGTATGCAAAAGAAAGAGAATAGTATCCAAGCAGTAGCTTTGGAATTTTTAGAAAAGAGGGACAACACCACATTTAGAACATTAATTAACAGGCTCAAGCCAGGTTTAATTTCCTATACTTATAAATATGTCAAGGACATGGATCTCTGTCAAGAGATAATTTCCAAGACATTTATTGCAGTGTGGGAAAAATTAGACCAGTATAATCCGAAGTACAACTTTTCAACTTGGGTTTATGCAATCGCAAAAAACGAATCGCTTGGCCAATTAAGAACAAAGAGTAGGAACCTCTCTCACGAGAAGCTAACAGAGAACCATTCCAGAGTTCTCAAATCCTATAGTCCTATTTTTACCATGGATATAGAAGTTATTGGTCCTTCCGGGGATGAATTAACAACTGTATTATATGATAAAACTATTGAAGAAATCGAGGAGCTCGAAGAACCATATAGGACCGTTATGATTGAAAGAGAAGTTAATCAAAAAAGACTCCAAGATATTGCGGAGGATTTAGATTGGAATCTTTCAACAGTAAAAACTCGTTTAAGAAAAGCGAGAAAAGATATAGCAAAATCAATGAAGGAAAAACACCCAGATTTGTTAGAAGCCTATTATGAAGAAGACTAAAAAACACAAGAAACAAAGAAAAGGTTTAGCACTAGTTGGAGTCATAAAAGATTTCAAGGCTTATAATAAATGGATTAAGACTATCCAGGAAGAAAGGTCTAATCCAAATTCAAAGTTTATTCAATATAAGCTTAGCCATAATTTTTTCTATATTCTCTATGTAACAGTAACGTTACCCCCAGAAGATTCGGCCTTGCCTGATGATATCAGAAGGTTAAGATTAATAGAATCGCTAACCCCAGTGCATCAATATTTAGATAATGATCTGGGATTTGCAGATTATATAATTCCCGAATTCAATCAATTTTATGATGAGGAGGGTGAACCCACATTAAGTTATGGAATTGTTTATCGTTTTGGATTCAAAAGGTTTTCTTTAAAATGGGTTATAACACGGACCCTGATGGTTGGAATTTTAGCTTTCATTCTTTTAAAATGGCCTATTCTATCAACTGTATGGGGATGGATATTCGGGGCATAAAAATACCCTTCTATGAGATAGTTTACTATCGAATAAAGAAAGGCTTATCATTTTGATAAGCCTTTTTGATTTAAGAAGATTTCAGAGACGAATTTTCATCTTTTAATTCTTGGTTTTCCGCCTCTAAAGATGCAATCTGAGTTTGTAAAGAAGTTATATCAAATAATGCTGAATACTGAGATATTACCTGATCGTAGTTGGAATACGGAAAATAAACTCCTTCATAAAAAGTATATTGACTCCCATCAGGATTTTTTATGACTATAGAATAAGCATTATTATTTTGTTGTAATAATCTCATAGTTTGTTCGTCTTGAATCTTAAATTCCAATTCCCCGAGAGTTGTATTCATATTTGTTGAGAATGTCGCTGGGATTGATATTTTAGAATCATCATCTAATACAAAAAGAAGCTCATAATTAAATGCGCCTGATAAATCTACATTAACCCTTTCTCCATTAGCATTCTGATCAATTTTATCAAACGAAAATTTGTAAGTCCCATCTCCATTTTTAAGAAATAATGGTCCAGTTCCTTGCGGCAGAACGTTATTGTTCATATCCAGTAATACCTGAGTAGAATCATAATAAACCTTTACGAATTTAGTTTTCCTATTATCAGTCATAACTACTTCTGTAGAAGCTTCACCTTCAACCCTATTAAAAACCTTATAAGGAATATAATTATCAACGTTTAATCTATTGAAATATCTTCCATATTTTTTAGGATCTGCAGATGCAAACGATGCTTTTCTTATGATCTGAGTTCCATCCATTCGGTTTGATAATCTACAAATGTATTCTATGGAATAGGATGAAGCAATATCAGCATTTTTGATAACTGGTCTAAAATAATTGGAATCGCTGAAATTACTCTCCTGAGTAAACACGTATTGCTGGGTTAGGATAGACCCCCCTGGAATATGCTCATAAACATATAATTCATGCATAAGAACCCATTTAGCAGAACCAGCGCCATACTGATCTGCAAAATCCTCAAAATTATCATTTGGATTATTTGAAGTATAGAGAGGAATTCTTCCACTTTCTATATCCCCCATATATTCTCCAATAATTATATTGTTCCAAGTTCCGTAAAATTCAATAAAATCTCCACCAGTTGATTCTGCTATAAAAGCATTGAAATTATCTGCTTGAGAAGTTACAGGTAGCTGCACAGAGATCTTTTCGCTTATAAGATAGCTTTCCCCATCTATTTCTGTGATAGTGCTATATGTAAAATAAACATCTGAAAGCTGAGCAATATTCAATTCCGCTCCAATATTACCTGTTTTTGATCCAAGAGATTGAATTGATGGAACTCTGAATTCTACGTATTTGTCATAAAACCTATTTGCAAGATATAAACTATTCGATGAAAATTTTAATACATCCGGGCCTAAGACCTGATTAATCCATGTAAAATTAGATAGATCCACAAGATCCTCTGTCGAAGCATCCTTCGCACCTACCTGTAATAGAAATCCTGGAACATCATCAAAATTATATCCAGAAATTATATGAACTTTAACTGTATCGAATGGATAGGATGATTGAGAAATTAAAGTAGATGAATCAAAAAATTGCCAATATTCAGAAGTATCATCCGTATCTGTGACATACCAGGAAGATCTTTTGGAATTTGTAGGTTCTGAGTTTAAATTCAGATCATTGTTTAATATTCCTTGGCTGCCTTCATTAAAATATTGTCTTGATCCCAGCGTGGTCTCAGCAACAATAGAATTAATTCCTGAAAGATTAATCTCTTCCCCACTCTTATTAAACTCATACTCTAAAAGCAGAAAGTCATTTAATTGTACGTATTTTGAGATGTTTGTAGCCATTCTATCCTTTTATTTTAAAAACTATAAATATTATAATGAACCCCCACCCCTATATAAAAGGCTGGTTTTTGTCCAAATGGATCATACCCTACTCCTAATTGAGGGCCGACACCAAATCCTGTAAACCAGTGCTTTTTCTTTGGATAATCTACATAGGTTCCTTCTAATAATTTTGTACTAAATGCTGGATGAGCTGTTTGAGCATAGACTTTTAATCTCTTATCCTTACCAGTACCTTCCCATTTTTGACCCCATATTAGACCTATTTGAGAATCTCTCGATAGCATTGTAGTTCCCCCATCGATAACGGATATTTTCTCCAAGTCAAATGGACCTCTTAATCCAACTCTAGTTTTTCCAGTGTAAAAATCATAATTTGTAGAATCATAAACAAAATTTAAAGCCCAATTTACATCCCAAGTAGAATCATTAACTTGCTCCGGAGGATCCGCTATAGTCATATTTCTAATATACTCTTTTAAATCAGCTGTATCTTGTTTTAGATTAAAGACTATTTTATTAAGCGTTACAACCTTTCCTTTTTGAGCTTTTACGTCTTTAGATAATTCCTTATTGTATTCTGCAAGTTCTTTAGCAGTGGCCATATAAGAATCCCTTGAAGATTGGAGATCCCCATTCTTAAGTTTAACTGTTTTAATACTATCAGTTAAAGCTGAAATATTCTGATCTTTCAGTTTAAGATCCTCCTTTAAATTTCCATTTCGACTACATGTCCCTGCAAAAAGAATAACCACCACAACTATACCAATATAGAGAGCTATTCTGCTATTGAGGAATTTCCATACTGCTTGTAAAAACTTTTTCATAATATTAAATTTTTATCCAATAGATATATCTATAATTGATATGCTAGAATCTACTATCCAGGGATCTTCCAAAACATATCCAGATGTTTCTTCCCCTGTTGAGGGATCTACTGAGATTTGTTTAATATATCCCCTGCTTTTTATCGCTTCAATAGTTTTTTCATGGGCAAAAAACAATGAATCTACACCATTAATAGCTCTATCATATTCATATTCTATCATAGTTGGTATTTTGCTGACTGGGATTTCTCCTGTCAAAGGATTAGATTGATAAGCTTCTTTAGAAATATAATTCTTTGTTTCAACTAAAATAGTCTTTCCCTGATAATTATTGGTAACAACCAATCTGGTGTAGATTTGATTTGTGCTAAACCCCTGCGGGGTTGTAATATTTCTTTGGATTAAAATTGCCATAATATTTTTTATTTATTTTTTAACTATATTTCATTAAGGCTGTGTTGCTGCCCCAGTATTAGGCGATTTAACGTACCATGTTGGTACTGAAGTCCCTATATCTCCCTGCCAAATAACTGTAAACCTCCTGTAAACAGCTGTACCGGAAGAAGCGTTATATGAATCAATAATATTGCTAGCACTATCAATGATGTAGATTGAAGCATCTGCATAAATTCCAGCTCCAGAGCCAAGTTGTGCGAAAATATCCACTTCAAATGGTTTGCCAACTACCTCATAATTGGTTAAATCGATGTATAATTCAAGAGTAGCTGGACTTGTACCCCAGGTAGCCTGGATGTATCTTCTTCTAGTCGTAGGAGTATAAGTATGACTCGAAGAG
>Ga0114918_10000144_pt1 | contig 57624 bp, 42 predicted proteins | sample LantaG_FD_87015 | JGI IMG/M metagenome (GOLD analysis project Ga0114918, IMG submission 87015) | Deep subsurface microbial communities from Baltic Sea to uncover new lineages of life (NeLLi) - Landsort_02402 metaG | ecosystem: Environmental > Aquatic > Marine > Oceanic > Sediment | place... | reverse complement strand
CGCTACAGGTTTTTTTTCATTTGCATAAACAAATGACACTGTTAAAACCAAAAAAATTAAAAATAAAACAAAACTCTTTTTCATAATTTTTCCTCCCATAGAGATAAATATCTCCTTTTTATAACTTTTCTTACAATACAATAATAATCAAAATATAAAAAAAAAACAAAAAAAAATTTCTTTGATAAACAATCACCTCTCTTCAGGAAATCTTAATCTCTTCAATAAAATATTCTTTATTTTTATTTTTTACATTTTATAAAAAATTTGATTTTTTTAACCTCATCATTTATCATAAAACACCTCCTTTATTAACTATTTGAAGGTATTTTACCACTTATATTTAACCATACAGAATACCTTCTATATGATTATAAGGTCTTACTGGTTTTTGTCATACTCTTAATCATCCATTTTTTAGCAATAAGAAGAACAACAGGACTTATCATTGCAATAAATGCATATATAAGCCACATTCTCTCTGGATTTAATGGTAATCCAAGTTCAGGCTTTGGTATATATTTACCCACAAAATATCCTGAATATAGAGATGTGATAACCTTAGTTAAAAACCATGGGAATTGGCCAATTCCCATATAAATGCCAGTTTTACCTTCAGGTGCTATTTCTGCAATCCATTGTAAAAACCTGGGCTGCCACATAGCCTCACCAATCGTCATAATCAGAATATAAAAAAGAAGAATGTATGTATTTGTGCCAATTGCTAAAAGAAATGTGGGCATTGCCATAACAAAGGTTCCTATTATCATCATTTTATATATATTTGAGCGAGTTGTAAGACCAGCAATTATTGGAGCTAAAACAAAAATTAAAAGAGGATTCAAATTTGAAAAAACCTCAAAGTTCTTACCTACAAGCGTTCCATGAAATGCTCGATCTAAATAATATGGGATAGTCAACCAGTTATGAGCAAATAGGGTTTGAACAGGAATAAGCATGAAAATAAAAAATACAAATTTTCTATCTCTAAATGGATGATCTGGCCTATGCCTTATATATTCCCATACTGTTAATATAATGCTTACACATAATAGAAATATTATTAGATAATTCGGTAAATTTAGTTTCCCAATTTTGACTATAATAAATAATATAAGAAAACCAATTGCAATTAATAAATAAACAATAAAAGGTAAATTGTTAATCTTTCTCTTTTCTATCTTCTTTTCTTTAACCTCATTGTTTTCTTTTATTTTCCCATTTGCACTATTTATCTCATCTGTTTCTCTCTTCACTCTTTCAACTGCATGTTTGTCAACCTTTTTTGTAATAATAAACATAGCCAGAAGTGTTGCACAAATAGTGAATATAGTTAATAACCAGAAAACAGAAGTTATACCATTTGGAGGGAATATATTCTCAAAATGTTTCCGTGTGAAAGAAGATATTGGCCCAAATATAAAAGCTCCTAAATTCATCAAAGCATAGATCACTGCATAACCTACTGCTGCTGTTTTTGGATTTGTATACCGTTTCACACCAGCATAAGCAGCAGGTTGATACAAACCATAAGCACAAACCATAAAAAAGAGGCCTATTGCAGTAACAATAAACATGGGTGAAACGATTCCATGACCAATAGAGATTGTACCTCCCAAACTGATTATTGCTCTTCCTACAGCCATAATACTCAAAGAAAGTATCATAGAAATACGAACTCCAATTTTATCTACAACTCCACCTAAAAGAAGCATGGCAAAAGTAATACCTCCTGTTACACCTCCATAAACCCATCCAGCCTGAGGATCAGTAAGTCCAATATTCTCCGAACAATACTTTCCGAGTATGGTTAAAATACCAAAATAACAAAGGCCCTCAACAATATATGGAATATTAATACCCCATAATGCACGAGGAGATTTAAAAAAAGCTGAAAAAGTATCAATTAATTCTTTAAAAGCATCACTTATGATTTCACAAAAAGCCTTTTTTTTATTTTTTTTCTCATTCATTTAAATACCTCTTTTTTTATTATATGAAATGAATATTTTCAACCCCAAAATACCCAGCATAATTATTCCAAAAGCAATATAATGACAGATGTTTGTTATATAAAGATTATTAAACATTACTATATAAAGAACAGGGAAAAGTATAGAGAGTATTATATAAAAAGATCGTAGAAATTTTATCTTATAATTTGAGAAATTAATCACTGCACTCCATCCCAAAGCTGCTGAAAAAACAAGAATTGCTGTTAAATAGCCCCCTGATTTTAATGTAGAGTTATAAATAAAAAGATAAAAAAGAGACAAAAATAGAGCAAAAAATAATGGGGAAAACCCCCTGAATACCTTACTTATTTTCAAATCCTATTTTAATTATATTTTTAACCTATGTCAACAAAAAAATTATAGCAATATAATTTTATAATATAACAATTTTCATTTAATTTCGTATATAATAAATTAAAAAATATACTTTAAAAAAGGAGAAATATCTATGAAAGTGAAAAAACTGTCTTTTATACTGATGCTTTTTTTAATGCTCAGTATTATTTTAAACTCAACCCTATTAAATGCAAAAAGTTTAGAGGTAGGGAAAACCTATTATGGATTTAAATTAATTAAAGAGAAAAAAATTAAAGAGTATCAAGCTGTTGGAAAATTGTTTATCCATTTGAAAAGTGGTGCCCGACTACTTAAAGTTGAAACAGATGATGATAATAAAACCTTTATCATCTCATTCAAAACCCCCCCGGAATCTGATGGCGGGATGGCTCATATCCTAGAACACTGCGTTCTGAACGGATCAAAGAACTTCCCTGTAAAAAGCCCCTTTGATATACTAATGAAGGGATCTCTTAAAACATTTCTCAATGCAATGACTGGAAGTGACCGCACAATGTACCCTGTATCCAGCAGGAACAACAAAGACTATATGAACCTGATGCATGTATACCTGGATGCTGTATTTTTCCCCCTTATTTATAAGGAACCTAAAATTTTTCAACAAGAAGGCTGGCACTATGAACTTGATAACAAAGATGGTGAAATAAAATATAATGGTGTGGTTTATAATGAAATGAAGGGTTCGTTTTCTTCCCCTTCACGAGAACTCTACTATGTAATATCCAAAAATCTATTTCCCGATAACAGTTATGGTTTTTCATCCGGAGGTTATCCTATAGCAATCCCCAAACTCTCTTATAAACAATTTCTTTCATTTCACAAACGCTACTATCACCCTTCAAACAGCTATATTCTTATTTATGGTGATTATGATGTTTTAGCAGAATTGAAATTTATAAATGAAAAATATCTTTCTAAATTTAATAAAATTAAGGTAGATTCTTTTATCCCTTTACAAAAATCTTTTAAAAAGATGAAAGAGATTATTGCCACCTATCCCATAACACAAGATGGAAAAGAGGAAAACCAGACCTTTTTAAATTTAAGCTTTGTAACTGGATTGAATACAGACAAAGAACTTTCTTTAGCAATGGATATTCTTTCAAGTGCCCTTGCCGATCTTCCTTCTTCTCCAATACGCAGAGCTTTACAGGATGCAGGAATAGGACGAGATATCTCTGCTTATAATGATGACTCTCAGCAAAGCGTCTTTAGTCTTACTGTTAAAAATGCTAATCTGGTTGACAAGGTAAAATTTAAGGATATTGTCTTTGATACCTTAAAAAAAGTAGTAAAAAAAGGTCTGGATAAAAAGGTTTTAGAGGGTCTAATTAATCGTATGGAATTCAGACTTAGAGAGGGAAAAGGCGGTTACAAAGGACTGATATTAGGGATGAGCGCTTTAACAGGCTGGATGTTTGCAGATGACCCTTTTCTTTCTTTAGAATATGAAAAATCTATAAAAATCCTTAAAAGTGCTTTAAAAACAAGATATCTGGAAAAGATAATAGAAAAACACCTTATAAACAATCCACACTCATTATTGACAGTATTAAAACCACAAAAGGGATTATTAGAAGAAAATATGGCAAAAACCAAAAAGGAACTGGCTGATTATAGAGCTACACTCTCTGCAGAAGAAGTTGAAGAACTTATAGAAAATACCAAAGAATTGAAAAAATACCAGAAAACCCCGGATACCCCGGAAAATTTAAAAAAAATACCCCTCCTCTCCCTTAAAGATATAGATCCTAGAACTGATTTTTATGAAATTACCAAAAAGGAAATAAATGGTAAAAACTTCCTGACCTATCCGGCTTTTTCTAATAATATTGTATATACAAATTTTCTGTTTGATACATCAATTATTCCACAAGAATTGATCCCATATATTAAACTATTATCACAGGTTTTAGGTTTACTTAACACAAAAAATTATTCCTATGGAGACTTAGATACAGAGATAAACATTCATACTGGAGGTATCAATACATATCTGACTACTTATTTAAAGGGCCAGGACACAAAACAATTGATTCCCCGTTTAATTGTTCAGGGGAAGGTTATGAATTATAAAGTGGAGAATTTCATCAAGCTCTACGGAGAAATAATTAAGAACACTAAATATGATGACCCCAAACGATTAAAAGAGGTTTTAACCCGTTTGCAATCACGATTAGAGGCATCCGTTCAAAGAAATGGGTTTGGAGTAGCTATGACCAGACTCTCTTCATATTTTTCTTATGCAGGAAGATATTCAGAATTGACTCGTGGACTCACTTATTATAGATTTGTTACTGACATTACCAATAACTTTGATAAAAATTCAAAGGAAGTTATTACAAAATTAAAAAAAGTAGCTGATCTTATTTTTAACAGATCAAACCTGGAAATAGCTGTAACTGCCTCTAAAAATGATATAAGCAAACTTTATAAAAAATCCGATCTGATTCTAAGTTTTTTAGGTAATAAAAAAGTTAAATCCCACAAATACAAGTTTTCTTTTGACCAAAAGAATGAGGGTATCACTTCCTCATCTAAGGTTCAATATGTTCTTCAGGGTTTTAATTTCAAATATCTAGGTTACAAATACTCAGGAACTATGGCTGTTCTTAATCAAATCCTGTCCACAGAATACTTACAAGAACAGATAAGAGTTCTGGGTGGAGCATACGGCGGATTTTCCAGATTTGGGAAAGACGGCACAGTATATTTTGCTTCTTACCGGGATCCAAATTTAAAAGAGACTCTGGAAAATTACAAAAAATCAGTAGATTATTTAAAAGATTTCCAGGTAGATGAAAGAGCAATGACAAGATTTATTATTGGAACCTTATCAAAGTATGAGATGCCTTTAACTGCACAACAGAAGGGCAATTCTGCATTAAATAACTATTATGAGGGCATTAAAGCAGAAGATGTCTTGAGAGAAAGAAGTGAAATCTTAAGTACAACTCCCAAAGATATCAGGGCAATGTACAAGATGGTTTCTGATATCCTTGATAAGAACTATTACTGTGTTTTTGGAAACGAAAAAAAGTTAAATGATGCTAAAGATATTTTCACTAAACTGGAAAAATCTAAAGAATAATTTATATTAATTCTAATCATTAAAAAGGCGGGGTTATAAACTCCGCCTTTTTTTTGATTCCAATTGTATTTACATTTGAGATAAAACCTTGAATGTTGGAATAATCTCATTTACTGCTCAAACATCTTTATCCAATAACTTTTTAACCTGTTTTACTTTTTGAAGATCATTAATATTAGCTACTAATAATCCGTCTTTTGTATTTATAACAACAATATTTTCCAACCCAATAACTGCAACAGGTTTTTTTTCCTTAGAAAATATTAATGATTTTTTTGTACCAATTAAAACATTGTTACACACTTCTATTGCATTTCCATTGCTATCCTTCTTATTCAATTCATAAACACTTGACCATGAGCCTACATCACTCCATATAAATTTAGCTTCAAACATCTTTATTTCTTCAATCTTTTCCATTAAAGCATAATCAATAGATTCTGCTTTTATTTGCTCGAATATTTCACAGAACCTATCTCTATTTTCAAAGGATTTCTCAAGCTCAAGATATTTTTCATAATAGTAATCTGAATATTTCTTAAAGAATTCTTTAAAATGCTTTAGTTTATATATAAACATCCCGGAGTTCCAATAATAATTCCCATATTTTACATATTTCTTGGCTGTTTTTAGTTCTGGCTTTTCTTTAAACTCATTTACATCAAAAAAATCAGTTTCTCCCGATTTTAAAGTCCTATATTTATCAAACTTTATATATCCATATCCAGTGTGTGGCACTTCTGGTTTTATTCCACATGTAATTATACATTTATTATCTGCATAATAAAGAGCATCCTTCATTTGAATTTTAAAAATATCTTCCTTAGAAATATAATGGTCTGCAGGTACTATAATAACATTTGCATTGCTGTCAAATCTTGAAAGGAAAATATTTGATAAAATCAGGCTGGGAGCTGTATTTCTTGGAGCAGGTTCATCAATAAAATTGGATTCTTTAAATTCAGGAATTGAATCTTTTATGAGTTTCAAGTACTTATTATCTGCAATTATAAAAATATTCTGTTTTTCTATAATTTTTTTTAATCTTTTATATGTTTGAGAGATTAAAGACCCTTTTCCAACAATATTTAAAAATTGTTTGGGATTTTGTTCAGTACTGAAGGGCCAGAATCGAGTACCCTGACCACCTGCAAGTATTAACCCGAAATTTCTATTTTTCATTAATAATAAGTAACACAAATATAATAAAAAAACAATTGATTGTAAGAGTCAAAACTTGTTGTCATACATAAAAAAGGGGTTTATACTTGATAAAAAAAATACTTTTTAATATAATACTTTAACATGAATAAAAACAAAGAAAAAAAACCAACCTTTATAAACAGTGTAGAGAAAGTCGTTGAGCATTTTTTGTGGAATTTTAGATTCATCATCATGCTTGGGGTAATCGGATTACTACTTGGATCAGCGGTAATTTTTATTTTGGGAATCATTGAAACCTTCAGTATGCTTAAATTATTTATCTCCCAATTAATTGAACATGGGCATATCATCGAAGATATTTATCAAAATATCATTGTAAAAACCATTACTACTGTAGATGATTTTCTCCTTGGTACAGTAATGCTAATTTTCGGGTTAGGCACCTATGACCTTTTTATCTCCCGACTGGATCCAGCTGAAGACCAAGAGGATGTAAGACCTCACTGGTTAAGATTCAGCTCTCTGGATGAGTTAAAAAATACTCTGGGAAAAGTGGTTTTAATGATTATGATCATCAACTTTTTAAAATTTGTAGTAAAAATTAAATATGAAAATCCCATACATATTTTATACTTGGGTATATCTATTGCCTTTATCGGATTAGCCCTCAAATTATCTCACGGCAAGGATATTGACAGCTCAACTGTCCAAAAACTCAGCTCCTTTAAAAATAAAAAAGATTAAATCTATACCAATCCACATAGTGAATAGCGGCAGGTTTCCTCTTTTGATTTATCTTATTTGGGGATTCTTGATTTTGGGGACGCCCTATAGTCCTCAACCCCTCTGATTTCAACAATTTCGCCAAAATACATCCGATGGTAATCTTTTTTAGGATATTCTTTTTTTATGGATTCATCTAAAAAATTTTCCGGTTTCAGATCATCCAGGTATATTTTTTTACACTCAATTATCAATTCGGCTTCTTTGAATGCCGGGGCAGATATTTTTTGGGAAGGGATAATGCTTAATCTGGTTTGTGCAATTTTATCTACATCACGTCCTGACAGTGCTCCAAGCAAGGAAAGATCATCTTTATATGATTTATTAAAAGAGCAGAGAGTAAATGTATCATACCTGTTAATAAATTCATAAGTAAATCGTGTTGGACGCACGAAAACTGTTGCACATGGCTTATTCCATAATACACCGAAATAACCCCAGGCAACAGTCATTGTATTAAAATGGTTACTTTTATAGTCCCCACTCGTTAACAGAAACCATTGTTTCAACCATAATTCATTAACTCTGATTAAAAAATCTTGAATTGGGATAGATTTCATTTTTCTAAAGTTAGCATTCACAATCCAAAACACTATTATAGGAAACTTCTTTTTTCATCTCAATGAAATATTAGTGGAATTATTGTTAATTGTCAATAATTAATGAAAAACTTAAACAAAGGGAATCAAGATTTTTAGTTAATTTCGTAAAACAATTGATTTTTAAGTGTATTTTAATTAAGATTTACTATTAAATTATTTTTATAAAAGAGAGGCATTTGAAATGTCAAAAATTTATTATGATAAAGATGTTGATATTAATTTTTTAAAAGGAAAAAAGATCGCTATTATTGGGTTCGGGAATCAGGGTCATGCACAGGCAATGAACTTAAAAGATAATGGCCATGATATAATAGTAGGGCTCAGACAAAATAGCAAAAATATTACAAAGGCTAAAAAATACAATATAAAAGTATACAGCATTGAAGAGGCAGTCAGAATCTCTAATATAATAATGTTATTGATCCCTGATGAAAGCCAGGCTTATGCATATAAAAAGTATATTGAGCCAAATTTAAATAAAGGTAAAATGTTAATGTTCTCTCATGGATTTTCAATCCTATATTCTCAAATAAAACCTCCAAAAAATATAGATGTGACAATGGTTGCACCAAAAGGACAGGGTCATATGCTAAGAAGAGAATTCCAAAGAGGGAATGGTTTGCCCGGTGTTTTGGCTATCCATCAAGATTATTCAGGAAAAGCAAAAGAAATTGCTATTGCTTATGCAAAGGGAATTGGCATTACAAGAGTAGGTTTACTTGAATCAACATTTAAAGAAGAGACAGAATCAGATCTATTTAGCGAGCAAGCAGTTATCTGCGGAGGAGTGACTTCCTTAATGAAAGCTGGATTTGAAACTCTTGTTAATGCAGGTTTCCAACCTGAACTCGCATATTTTGAATGTGTAAATGAAATGAAATTAATTGTTGATTTGATTTATGAAAGAGGATTAGCATACACAAGAGAGGTAATTAGCAACACTGCTGAATATGGAGATTACATCTCCCAAGAAAAAATTATAACTGAAGAGTCAAAAAAGAATATGAAAAAAATCCTAAAAGATATTCAAACTGGCAAATTCGCAAAGAATTGGATTAAAGAAAATGAATCAGGGAATAATTTTATTAAAGAGATGAGAAAAAAGGAAAAAGAACAGCCTGTTGAAAAAGTTTATGAGGAATTAATGAAAAAAATGCCATGGGTAAATCAATAGAATTAAATATTAAAAATAATTCGTTGATTTATTTCTTAATCCACCTATTAGGGATTTTTTTAGGGGAACTCATAACAATAACGTTCAGATATACGGTTTTCTGAATCCTATGATAAAATATGCAATTAAAAATTGTATAAAGGAGTATTAAATGAAAAAAAGAAAAATTGGAGTTTTATTTCTATTATCCTGTTTTTTTACATTCAACATTCATATTTTCTGCTGTACTGTCATTGTAGCAGGCAAAGAGGCTACTAAAGACGGATCAGTTATTATATCCCATACTGATGCCTGTGAAAACTCACGACTAATGGTTGTTCCAGCAAAAAAATATAAAAAAGGAGCCAAAGCTCCCGTTTATCTGGGACTACAAGATCCCAAAATACCATTGGGAAAATTCGGTAAAATTATCGGTTATATCCCTCAAGTAGAAAAAACATATGCCTATTTTCATTCGGGATATTCACATATCAACGAGCATCAACTGGCCATAGGAGAGAGCACGACAACTCAAAGAAAGGAACTACATGTCAACTCCACCACCGGAGGACAAATTATAACCATTGAACAAGCCATGGTCTTTGCCTTGCAGCGATGTAAAAAAGCAGAATCTGCTCTAGAATTGATTACCTCTCTGATCGAAAAACACGGTTTTTTGCCTTCCTGTGCGAATGAATCGGAAACCATTGCCATTGCAGATCCCCAAGAAGCCTGGATTTTGGAAATATTCAGCGTAGGACCTGGTTGGTCACCGAATAGTGGAAAATTAGGAGCAATATGGGCCGCTCAACGAGTGCCCGATGATCATATTGCAATTGTTCCAAATTGGAGCATCATTAAAGAAATTGATTTATCCAAACCGGATGAATTCAGAGCCTCAAAAAATTATAAACAATTTGCCATTGAACGGGGATGGTATGATTCTCAAAGCGGTAAACCATTTATCTGGCAGGAAGTATATACACCAATTCTTGTAGAATGGGGAATCAGCCGCCTCTGGCTTTTTTACAGTACCTATTGCAAATCCTTAAAAAATTGGCCCAACAAGTATCTGGATAAACTTCACAAAAATTACGACCTCTACCATCAATACCTAGAATCTCTTTCCTTTTATCCATTTTCTGCAAAACCAGATAAAAAAATAACCATTCAGGATATAATGAAATTTCAGCGCTCAACATTTGAAGGGACCATTTATGATATGACAGCGGATCATGATTGGTTGGTTCCGGATGGGAAGGGTGGTTTTGTAAAAAGCCCTTTAACTACACCTTTTCCCACTCCAGACATGCGAGCATTATTGGATATCAATTTCAGGCGGAATGTCTCCAAAGGTGGATATGGAATGATTGCTCAATTGAGGAGCTGGCTTCCGGATCCAGTGGGCGGCATTTACTGGTATTTTGTTGATAATCAATATGTGAGCACCTATATCCCTATATATACGGGAGTTCAAAAAATCCATCCTTCCTATAAAATATTTAATCCTGATCAATACACCGAGGATTCTGTCAGATGGGGGGTAGATTTTGTTGATAACCTCCTTTATTTAAAATTCCAGGAAGCTATAAAAGATGTAAGAAAAGTCAGGGATCCACTTGAAGCAACATTTTTTGAAGAATTGAGTACCATTGACAATAAAGCAGTCACCATGTTCAAACAGCATCCTTCAAAAGCAAAAAAATATGTAACCCAACTCACCTGGAAACGAATGGACAAAATTCACAAAATGTATTTGAAATTGCGTGATCAATTAATTACAAAATATACGAATAATCACGTTCGACCTTAACAGAAACACATTAAATACACTGCTGAAATAGATAAATAATTGGGATATACTACTCAAAAAAATTGATGGTGCTTGAATATGGAGTCAAATGTTGAAATAATGTAACTCCCAATCACCGGCATTCTGATTCTCTTTCAGGATGAACAGTCTGCCCATATGAATGACATAGGGGTAATGTGTAACAATATTTTTATATATTAAGGGAATTTTTATTTTTTCGATCAAATCCCCATTTAATTTTAACACATAAAACTCAGTATCATCTACTATTTTATTAAAAGTTTGTACATAGATTTTATTATCTGTTATTCTAAAGGTAAGGTTTTGTTTTTTAAATTATTTAATAAAAGATCCGCAGTAAATTGTTCACTATTACTTGCTTTAACCAAAATAAAAGCCAGTATAAAAATTAAGAAATAATTTGTTGATTTATTTCTTAAGATTAATTATAATATTTTCATAATGAAAAAAAAATATCAGAGGCAATTTTGAATTTGGGATATGGGTTACTTACCGAAACTTGCATGAAATAATTAAAGAAGCAGAATAAATGAGGATATTTTTGATTAAAAAGAGCTTTTTGATTTTTTTAATGATATGTGGATTGCTATGCATTTTTTGTTGTAAAGACCTTGTAGAACCTACAAAAAAAACTGAGAAAGAGGATCCTGAGTTAAATATCACTTTAAAGAGTACCATTGAAAAAGTTCAACCGATGACTGGGATTGTCTTCTGGACTGATTCCAAACATAATGCTTCAGAAACCATTCAGCTTGAATACTCCTATATGCTCTATAATGATATAGTAAAAAACAGGGGAGTGTATAACTGGGCAAAACTCGAGAATCTATTAAAAGGGGTAGAAAGCAGAAAACACCAAGCTGTAATAAGATTCAGATTTACCTATCCCGGAGAGAGAACAAGTGTCCCGGAATATATAAAACAATCACCCGACTATCATGAAACCCGGGGATTAAGTGAAGGAGAGATAACCTGGTTTCCTGACTGGTCATTTATGGAGCTTAAAGATTTTACTCTGGAATTTTACTCCAAATTTGCAGAGCAATACGATGATGATCCCCGGATATCTTTTTTGCAGGTGGGTTTTGGACTATGGGCTGAATATCATATCTACGATGGTCCGATGATTCTGGGTAAAACCTTTCCTTCTAAAAATTTTCAGAAAATATTTTTAAAGCATCTGGAAATGTCATTTAATGACCTCCACTGGTCCATATCCATTGATTCAGCGGATGAAACAGTATCTCCCTTTAAGGAGAATTCTGATCTGTTAGAGATAAACTTTGGACTGTTTGATGATTCATTTCTGCATAAAACCCACCATGACTATAACGCGGAATGCTTTTTCTTTTTAGGTTCGGAAAGATATCAAACCTCTCCCATAGGCGGTGAGTTAAGTTATTATTCGGTTTATGACCAGAGACATGCATTGGATAAAACAGGCCCTTATGGGATCTCTTTTGAAGAACTTAGCAAGCAATACCATATCAGTTATATGATAGGCAATGATCAGCCTGACTTCCAGGCTATGAGCAGGATTAAAGAGGCAGGTCTGGCAATCGGTTATAAATTCAAAATTATTTCTTTTAAGGCCTCATCAATAAATTCGAGAGTGGTAGTACAGAATACTGGGATAGCTCCTATATATTATGATGCTTTTATTACTGTTAATGGAGTTCGCTCTGAGGATTCTCTTAAAGGCCTGCTGCCTGGAGAAGAAAAAGAATACATAGTAGCTGCCGGAGGAAAGAACCCGGTTCTTATCATTGAAAGTAATCGGCTGGTTTCTGGTCAGATCATCCAGTTTGAGGCGGATCTTTAAAAACAGGAGTTCTCAGATATAGTGGACATGTCCTTTTCTTATCCTTTGGTTTAGAGGATCTGTTTTGGAGACGCCCATTAAAAGTTAATTGTCAATAATTCGAATTAAATCAATAAAATTAAATATTAAAAAATAATTTGTTGATTTATTTCTTAAGATTAATTATAATATTTTCATAATGAAAAGAATTCTCATATTATCTTTAATATTAATATTTCCCTTTTTATTGAATTCAGAAATCATTAAACTTAAAATTAAAGGACCTATTGATACAATTACTGATGAATATATTGTAAATTCTTTTAATGAGATAAAAACTAAAAAGAATCCTAAACTTGTAATTATTGAAATTGACACTCCTGGTGGATTTGATACTTCAATGAGAATTGTAATTAAACAAATCATGAATTCTCCGGTTCCAGTTGCAGTTTATGTATCTCCAAAAGGAGCAAGAGCAGCATCTGCCGGCTTCTTTATAACAATAGCAGCTGATATTGCAGTAATGGCTTCAGGAACAAATATGGGGGCTGCTCATCCAGTATCAGCAACAGGCTCAAAAATCGAAGATACAATGAAGGAAAAAATAACAAATGATGCTGCTTCATATATAAAAACCCTTGCTAAAAGCAGAAACCGAAATTTAGACTTATGCGAAAAAGCAGTAAGAAAGAGCAAATCATATACAGCTGAGGAATGCTTGAAAAACAACTTGATAGACTATATTGCTGAAGATATAAATGACCTTATTGAGAAACTTGATAACAAAGAAATCAATATGATCAACAATAAAAAAATTGTCTTAAAATTAAAAGGGGAAAAGATAATTCCTATTGAAATGAGTGGGAGACAGAAATTTTTAAGAACAATAACTAACCCTAACCTTGCTTACTTTCTTCTGATCTTTGGTTTAATTGGTCTATATCTTGAATTTACTCATGCTGGAGCAATAATTCCTGGAGTAATTGGAGGGATTTCACTACTTCTTGCATTTATGGCATTTCAGATTTTACCAATAAACTATATAGGGTTATTCCTCATTCTTCTCTCTGTAGGATTTTTTATAGCAGAAATAAAAATTCAGGGATTTGGTATGTTTGGAATTGGAGGCATAATCTCTTTTTTACTTGGCTCCATAATACTAATAAATGCCCCTGTCCCTGAAATGAGGCCAGCAATGAGCATAATTATAACATTTACTTTGATTTTTGGTATCATGTTTTTATTTTTAACATATAAAGTTATAAAAGCAATGAAAAGAAAAACAGAAACTGGAAAAGAGGGACTTTCAGGAGAAATTGGTGTTGCAAGAACTGACATAAATCCTTATTCTGGGAAAGTCTTTGTTCATGGTGAATGGTGGAATGCTTTTTCTGAAAAAGAAATTCCAGCTGGATCAAAGGTCGAAGTTGAATCAATTGAACAATTTAAATTAAAAGTAACTATTTTTAAATAATTATAAAAGGAGGTAAATATGCAATTTTCAGCATTAACAATAATTATTATTGTATTATTCTTACTTTTTAACTGGATCAAGATTCTAAAGGAGTATGAGAGAGGAGTTATTTTCAGACTCGGTAGAGTGCTTGATAAGCCAAAAGGCCCAGGTCTTATTTTGGTATTATACCCAATAGATAAAATTGTTAAGGTAAGCTTAAGGACAATTGTTCTCGATGTTCCACCTCAGGATGTAATCACAAAAGATAATGTTTCAGTTAAGGTCAATGCAGTTGTTTACTATAGGGTAATTGACCCTAAAAAAGCAATCATAGATGTTCAGGATTATCAATATGCAACATCACAATTATCCCAGACAACTCTTAGATCAGTTTTAGGGCAGGTTGAGCTTGATGATTTATTATCAGAAAGAGAAACCCTGAATCAAAAATTACAGTCCATTATTGATGAACATACTGATCCATGGGGAATTAAAGTTTCAATGGTTGAAATCAAATATGTGGATCTTCCTCAAGAAATGCAGAGATCAATGGCAAAACAGGCTGAAGCAGAAAGATAAAGAAGAGCAAAAATTATTCATGCTGAGGGTGAACTCCAGGCATCTTCAAAACTATTACAGGCTGCTGAGACAATATCTAAAAATCCAGTAACCATTCAACTAAGATATCTCCAGACCCTTATGGATATTTCTGCTGACAATTCTTCAACAATTATTTTTCCGCTTCCAATTGATATGTTGCAAGGCCTTTTTGAAAAACAAACAAAATGAGTAACGGGGATAAATCATATCTTGAAATAAAAGTTACTTTCATCCACATTTTAGTTCTATTAGTAGCCATTATACTGATTGGAATCTTCCTGTTCTCTTTAGGATACAAAGCTGGAAAATCCTCAATAAAAGGACCAACGAAATCATCTAAACTAGCAGAAAATTTTCAAAACCCAGAAGAGATAAAAATAGTAAAAGAGAAACCTGTAAAAACTAAAGACAAAAAAAGGTCAGGAATTATAGAAGAAGAGAAAAGATTTAATCAGAAATCTCTTAAAAAAACTACTCCTAAAAAAGAACAAATAAAGGGCAAAACAATAAAAAGAGAACCTTATTATTCTATTCAAGTTGGTGCTTTCTCTCTCTTTTATAATGCAAAAAAATATTCTGAGAAATTTGGAAAATTGGGCTTTCAAACTGAAATCCTTTCAACAATAAAAAATAATAAAAAATTATTCAGAGTTAGAATTGGAAACTTTAAAAATTTTCAGGATGCAAAAAGAGAGAAACAAAAACTCGAGAATATGGAGAAAAAGAAATTTACAATAGAAAGATCAGATTAAAATTCCAGTCCTTATTAATATTAACCTCTTCTGTTATTCTTTTTTCTTTCTCTTTTCCGAAATTTAATCTATATTTTTGTTCTTTTTTCTTCCTTATTCCATTAATTTATGCATTGGATAAGAAAATAGTATCAAATGCGTTTCTACTATTTTTTAATTTTTCTTTCTTTTCTTATCTGATTATATTATCCTGGATCCCCAATGTAATGGTTTATTATGGAGGAACCACCAGATTCCTCAGCTTTATTGGCTTAATAGCTTTGTCAGCTTATTTATCTTTATTTTCAGGGCTTGCTGGAATACTTATAAAAAAAACCTTAAACTCAAATTTATTGTCTTATCTTATTATTCCATTTATCTGGGTTTCAAAAGATATATTAATCGAAAAAATATTTGGTGGATTTCCCTGGTGCATTGCTGGATACTCTCAATACAAAAACATATATTTCATACAAATGGCAGAAATCGTAGGCATTCACTTAATAACATTTTCCCTGATTTATTTTAATATCCTGTTTTATTTATTATTTAAACATAAAAATAAAAAGATAGCTTTAGTAATTATAATCAGCTTTGTTTTTATATATTCAGAGGGTTACTTTTTATATAAAAGGAATAATTATAAAATAAAAGATATAAAAACGCACATTGCAGGAATAATCCAACCAAACACAAAAAATGATCAGAACTTAAATTATCAGGAAAAGATAAAAAAATTGGAAGAATTGTTTAATGATTCTAAAAAATTAAAAGAAAAAGGAGCAGAATTTGTAATCTGGCCTGAATATACGGTTTCAATATATCCTTTACAAAATAATTTTTACAAAAGGAAATTTTTTAATTTTACAAATTCAAATGTACCTATATTTGCTGGTTTCACTGACCTAAAAAATTCCAGAGAAATTTATAACTCTATAATATTATTTCAAAAAAATAAGACTGAAAAATATGATAAGGTTCACCTGACACCTTTTGGTGAATATATACCTTTCAGGAAACTACTCTTTTTTGTAAAAAAGATAACTGATGAGATAGGTGACTTTACTTTTGGAAAATCCGTGCATAACCTTAAAATAAATAACCATTTTGCCTCCACCCCCATATGTTATGAGATTATCTTTCCTGAATTAATTAGAAAATTTATCTCATATGGAGGAGAATTAATAATAACAATTTCAAATGATTCATGGTTTGGGGACTCATCCGCACCTTTGCAACACCTATCAATGGCTGTTTTCAGGAGTATTGAAAACAGAAGATATATATTAAGATCAACATCAAATGGTATTTCAGCAGTAATTTCGCCATCAGGGGAAATCATGTATCAATCTTCTTCTCATACAAAAGATACATTCATTGCAAAATTTAAATACTTAACAAAAAAGAGCTTTTTTACAAGGTATGGTTATATGTTTCCCTACTTCTGTATAATTTTAGTTATTATTTATTTTATAAAAATAAAATTCTTCACAAAAAACAAAAAATCTAAAATTGTTTAAATAAGAGTACTTTTTTCAATTTTTCAACAAATTCTACATAATCTTTAAAATAAATAATAAAACTATTTTTATCAACCTTTTCTATATCAAACATCTTTAAAACAATGAAAAATTCATTTAATTCATTTATCTTTTCAGGAGACAATTTTATATAAATCTTATTAAGAGAGATATCAACTTCTTCAAATTGGAATTTAAAAGCAATAATTCTTATAACAGCAACAAAAAATATATTTTCTATACTTTCAGGCAATTTACCATAAAGATCGATTAATTCTCTCTTTATTTCAGAAATTTTCTCGATTTCTTTTACTTCAAGAATTTTTTTATAAAAACTTATTCTTGCAGCACTATTCTTTATATAATTAGGATCAATGGAATAGCTAAAATTTATCTTTATCTTAGTCTCTTTTATCTTCTCTTTTTCACCCTTTAATTCCTTTATGGTTTTATTTAATAACTCAAGATAATAATCAAATCCAAGCGCTTCAATGTGTCCATGCTGCTTATTCCCAAGAAGAGAACCCGCTCCTCTTAATTTCAGATCAAATTCTGCTAACTTATAACCAGATCCAAGATCCGCAAACTCCCTTATTGCATTAAGACGAGCTTTGGCTTTATCTGAAACATTCATAGACTGTACTAAAAAATAGGCATAAGCCTGTTTATTACTTCTACCTACTCTTCCTCTTAACTGGTAGAGCTGAGTTAATCCAAATTTATCTGCATCTATCACGATTAGAGTATTAACCTCTGGTATATCAATACCATTTTCTATGATTGTTGTTGAGATCAGCACTCTGTACTTTTTATAGATAAAATCCATAAGATTCTTCTCAATCTCTTCTGTTTTCATCTTTGCATTTATAACTGTAAATGATACTTCAGGTAGCAATTTTTTTAAATCTTCCATAAAAGTATAAATTTTTTCAATATTATTATAAACAATATAAATCAATCCATCCCTTTCAACTTCATTTAAAATTGCTGATATTAAAATCTCCTTTGAAAAATAACCAATATAATTTTTGATTGCACGCCTCCCAATTGGAGGGCTTTGAATTATTGAAACATCCTGAAGACCTGCAAGAGAAAAAGAAAGAGTCCTGGGTATTGGTGTTGCAGAAAGAGTTAGAACATCTATATCTTCTCTGTTCTTTTTTAACTTTTCTTTTTGGAAAACACCAAATCTTTGTTCTTCATCAATTATGTATAATCCCAGATCATTAAATTTTATTTCACTTGAAATCAAAGAATGAGTTCCTATTACAATATCAATCCTTCCATGTTCCAGCTCTTTTTTAATCAACGCCCTATCCTTTTTTGGCACCATTCTTGAAAGTAACGCAATTCTAACAGGGAAATGATCGAATCTTTTTTTAAAAGTCCTGTAATGCTGAAATGAAAGAATGGTTGTAGGGCACAAAATTAGAACTTGTTTATTGTTGGATACAACTCTGCAAGCAGCTCTTATAGCAACCTCAGTTTTCCCAAAACTAACATCTCCACAAATCAATCTATCCATAGGGTTTTTAGATCTCAGATCATTATCAACATCCCTGATTGCTTTTTTCTGATCTTCTGTTTCAACATATTTGAATTCCCTCTCAAGTTGATTCTCCATATCATAATCTTTTAAATAAGAATACCTTTTTATCGATTTTCTAACTGCATAAAGTTCAAGCAGATCTTTTGCAAAACTTACAATATTTCTTCTTGCTCTCTTTTGTTTAAGTTGCCACGAATTTCCTCCCATTCTATCAATTTTTGGAACATATCCTTCAAAAGCTATATACTTACTCAACACATTAAGTTCATAACCGGGGATATATAGATACACTTTATTGTAATATTCTATCTTCAAAAACTCAGATGAATCTTTACCAAATTTTAGCTGCTTAAACCCAACAAACTTTCCAACTCCATGTTGTTTATGAACAACATAATCATTAATTTTTATTTCCTGAATCAAATTCTCAGATTTGATACTTTTAATCTGTTTTATCTTTTTAAAAAACCTATAATTTCTATCACATAAAAAAAAGCATGCTGTTTTTCTGTTTTCAAAAGAAAATGGGATATGTGAGTTTAAAAAAGTAAAATCTCCAAAATGCTCTTTTAAATTGACTTCATATTCCCTTTTTTTTGAGCAAACAAATAACTTATAATTCTTTTTTAAAATTTTATACTTTATAGTCTCTATATCTTCTGAATTTAATCCTTCTATGCTCTTTTTAAATCTTGTAATTTCAATATTTGAAGAAATATCATCAAAAGTGTTATTTAAATTACATAAAATATTTTGTTTTTCTAATACAAAATTAAAAATATCAGAAGGTTTCTTTATATTTTTATTTTTTTCATATACCATTTTATAAATCTTTTCATAATTTTCAATTAATTTATTAAATTCATCTTTAATAGAGTTTATATCTGATAAAACGACTCTATAATCCCCTATTAATTGAGTTAAATATATCATACCTTTTTGATCTTTATTTAAAAAATCTTCATTGTCTTTATAATTTAAAAAAAACTTTGAAACTGGAATAATCACTTCTTCAACATTTTCAATAGATTTTTGAGTTTCATCATCAAAAATCCTCATTGACACGATCTGATTACCCTCGAATTCAATTCTAACAGGATTCTCTCTATCAACAGGAAAAACATCAATAATACTCCCTCTCCAGGAAACATCCCCTTTTTCATCAACAATATCTCTCGTGCAGTATCCCATATCAATCAGCTTGTTTTTGAAATCATTTCTATCAATCTTTTGCTTCACATATAACTCAAGAATAAAATCTTTAAATAAAGGCTTATCTTCAATTTTTATATTTAAGGCTGATAAAGTTGTAATGAGTAAAGATCTCTTGTTTTTTAATATACCTGATATGAGCTTTGCTTTGTAAACTATTGAATTAATACCTATGCTATTATCTATATATGGATCCTCAAAAGGCAATTTATAAAAATTAATATTTATACCTTTTATGCCTAAAAATTCAAACCATAAACTTAATTTTTCTTCCTTTTCTTTTAGATTCTCATTCTCCTTAACTATCCAGATTAAATTTCCCTTTTTAAATAAAGCAATCCCTGCAACAAACAATTCTGTGAGATCTATATCAACATTGTTAATATCGAATTTTCTATTTGATTTTACCAAATTCAGGAACTCTCTACTGAAAACATTAGTTACCATAATTTTATTATACAATTTCATATTTTCTGATTCAACAAAAGATAATTCTGATTTTAGATGATATAGAGGATATTCTAAAAAAATATTATACTTTTTATATATCTATGAAGTTTTTTTAAATCTTTTCAAGCTCTTTTTCTCTTATCCACCCAGCAATCTGTGATGATGCTGAAACCTGGACCCAATTTCTACTACTCTCTATAATCTTTACTTCAAGCCCTTGGTTAACCTTGAAAAGAATAGTATTATTCTCACCAGGCCCACTTCTCAGGTCAATATTGTTACTGACTATTACAGCACTCTTTTTCAAATTGTGTTTACCTACCCTATAAATATGATAAAATGAAACCAAAATTGTAAATATAAATAAAAAAGATGCAAAGTAAATAACTATTTTATTCTTTCCGTTCTTTATTAAAATAAAAACAAAAATATTTAACACTAAAATTAAAACTAATAGAATAATGGAAATAAAATTTAAAGATAAAATTGATTCAATCCTTAACAGGAATTTACTAAAAAAGTCAATTTTAGGTTTTGGGATTTTATCCTTAAACTCTCTATTTACGATCTCAATATTCTTATCAATTGAATTATTAAAAGGCTTTAATCGTTTGCTTCTTAAATAGTATATCTTTGCTTCAACAAACTGGTTGAGTTTATAATAGCAATTCCCTATATTATAAAACAACTTCCAATTCTTTATATATTTTTCAATAAAAAGATAAATTTTGAGAGATTCTTTATATTTCCCATCCTCATAAAGCTGAGAAGCTCTATTGAAATTACCCTGAAATGAATGAGCACTTAAATTTGCTATTAACATTAATAACAAGATAAGAATAGATGATTTTTTTCTCATTTTACCTTAGTATCAACCCTTTTTAAAACTTCAATTAATAATTTAAGGTTCTTTCTTAACTCAACTGCTGATTTTTTATGAGGAGAAAACTTTGAAGACTCAGATTCAGATTTCATTCTTATGAAAACTCCTGTATCATAATCATTAATCTTAAATTTTCTAAACAATTCCTTAATGTTCTCTACATTAATCTCTGAAAGACCAAATCCTGATTTCTCTTTTAAGTAACCCTCAAGAATTATGTAAACATCTTCATAATTGCTTACTTTATTTAATCTTTTAATCGTCTTGTTTATAAGTTTCTTTTTATTTAATATTTTATTTTTAGAGATTATATTGTCAAAAATAAATTTTTTTATAATAAACAAAATATTTAAAACAAATGGTATTATTAAAAAAATCTTAAAAAATGTTGAATTATAATAACATTCGTCCTGGTTGTAAATTTTCCCCTTCTTTATAAAATCAATATCTTCTCCCTTTTTAACAATATCTGATCTTGGTAAAGTCAGGATGCCTTCCTGCATCTCCCTCTCTCCAACAACTTTAACAATAATAGGATGACTATCTTTTGTAATAATTTTTCCTTTTAATGGTTCATAATACTTAAATTCTAAAACTGGAAAAGAGATAACACCCTTTTTTTTAAAAGATATTGGAATCTCAGCATAAATTGTACCTGTTAATTTATCTTCTTTATAATCATAGCTTCTTGTAATTTTTGATGGATAAACCTTAAAATAATTATTACTCTTAAATTCTGGAATATCTAAAATTTTTATATTCCCATTACCTTTAATTTCTAATTTAAGGGTTAATATATCATTAATATTAATCTCATGTTTATCAGAACTAACATTAAATCTGAAATTACCCACAGATAAATTCTTAGCATTTTCAGGTAAATCATTAACATTTATCTTTACTGCTGGAGCAAATCTAAAAACTCTCCTTGGAGAAGAAAAAAAAGAAAATGAATCATCACTTAAACTTAACTCAAATTTTAAAGCAGGTATATACAATTCACCAGATTTTGTGGGGAAAAGAGCAGCTTTTCTTATTTCATAAACCTGATAGATCTTATCATTAATTTGCTTTACATTTCCATCTATCGAACGAGGAACAGGATACCACTCCTGCCAGAATCCTGGGAAAGATTGGTTTGAAAGCATATTAATAGATGCAATCCTATTCTGAGTATAAAGCATAACTTTATATATAATCTTCTCACCTACAACAACATTATTTTTTGAAACAAAAGATTGTAATTTTATATCAATTTTCTGTTTTTTCTGCCTCTGGTCATAATCAAATGGGGATGAAAAAGAATCATCATCAAAATCAAAAATCGATCTACTTTTCTTTTTAGGAGGTGTATATGGTTTTGTACTCCCTTTTGCAACTTCAATAGCAAATGATTCGGTTTTGTATTCTTTATCTTTATACTTATAAGAAACAGGAGGAAGTTTCAACTTGCCAGTGCTTAATGGCTGTAAAAAAAAATCAAAACTTGTATAAAATGAAGATCTTCCATTTATAAAACGGTATTCTGAACTTTTCGAAGTCTGAATAACCCTAAAATTAGAAATATATGAAATGTCGGGCTGTATGGGATTATCTATGCCCTTAAAAGTAATCTTATAAATTAATACATCATCAATACCAATTTTATCTGAATTAATACTTGCTTTAAATTCAATATCAGCACAAAACAAAGCCTTATAAAACAGAAATAGAATTAAAGCTGTTCTGATTTTTACCAATCTTTTTCTCTCTTTACCCTAACAATTGCACGTTTCTTCTTTTTCATCTGTTTTTTTTCATTTTGATTAAGGTATTGCATAATATTTTTATGTTTATTTTTATTCTCTTGCTTTTGATCTTGTTCTCTTTTTTGTTTATCTTGATTACTCTTATTATCTTTGTTTTTTTTATCCTTTTTTTCATTAATTTTCTTTAGAGTCCATTCATAATTCTTTTTTGCATCAATATCATCAGGATTTAAAATCAAACTCTTCTTGTAATTCTCAAGTGCTTCTTTATACTGATTTAACTTAAAAAAAGTATTTCCTAAATTATAGAAAAAATCAGGTTTACAAATCTCTGTTTTATCTAACCCTATTTTTGAAAATTCCTCTAAAGCTTCTTTATACTTATCTAACTGATATAGAGTTGAAGCAGTATTGCTCTTTAATTCATCTAAATCTGGTTTAATACCTTTTGCAGACAGGAATTGATTTAAAGCCTTTTTATACTCTTTTTCACTATATGCCCTAATACCCTTTTGATTTTTTTTTGCATAAGGTTCAAACCAATGCCAGTACAATAAAAAAGGTACTAAAAAAATTAAAATTATCTTTTTACCCATTTTATTTTTTTTTCAGCCAATAAAAGCTCCAGAATAAGAAATATTATACCAATTGACAATGGATATATAAAGCGCTTAATCTTTTTTAATTTCACTTTTTTCTGTATCACTGACCTTTCAAACTGTTTTAAACTCCTTACAAAAACATCTATTGATGAAACACTGGTTAGTCTAAAATATTGACCTCCAGTTTGTGATGCAATTCGAATTAAAGGTTTTTCATCTAGTTTTGTTTTTACTATGTTTCCTTTTTTATCTTTCTTCCATCCAACAACTTTTCCATCTTTATCTTTTAAAGGTATTGGAGCTCCTGAAATAACCCCTACTCCAACAGTAAAAATAACAATTTCCTGTTTCTTAAATTCAGAAATTATCTCATTCCATTCATGCTCCTGATCCTCTCCATCTGTAATTAAAACTACAACTTTTGTGGTTCCTTTAGATTTTTTAAAATCATTTAAAGCAAGATTAAGAGCAACAGAGAAATCAGTGCCCTGCTCCTCATCAGGGCTAATCAATGATGCTTCAGTCATTAATTTGAATGCCTCATAATCTACAGTCAAAGGGCACTGTACATATGCAACACCTGCAAAATTTATCAAGCTAACAAAATCAGTTTTAAGATTATCCACAATACTAATAATCAAATTTTTAGCTATTTCAAGACGATTGGGTTTAAGATCTTCTGCATTCATTGAATTTGAGGTATCCATCAAAAAAACCAGCTCAATCCCTCTTATATCAACATGCTCATACTTTTCACCCCATTCAGGTCCAGCAAGAGCAGTTATAAAAAAGATTAATGATAGAATAATTAATGAGGCCTTAAAAAAATCAACCTCCTTTCCACTTCTATATCCAAGCCTTTTATATGCATCTTCAGAAATAAAACCATTCAATATTTTTTTCTTTTTCCCATAATTATATATTACTACAATAGTAAACGGAACTAAGATAAGCAACAGGAAAAATGCCTCTGGATTTGAAAAACTCATAAAAACTTACTCCAATAATGAATTATACCAGATAACAGCCAATTTTTATAGATGCGAAAAATAATATATTGGTTTCATACTTAACCTTACAATAAAATATTTCTAAATCTCTTATTTATATGTTATAATCGGTATTTCAAGATTATAATCGGAGAAAATAAATAAAACGGATGACTATTAATTATGGCTAAAATTATTGATAAACTAAATAAAAACAAAAAGATTACACTTTCTTTAGAAATAACACCACCCGATAGAGGAGAAAGTATTGATGAAATTTTCAGGAATATTGAAAATTTACTGCCATTTGATCCTGAATTCATAAATGTTACCTATCATCAGCCACATGTGGTTTATGAGGAAAAAAACGGGACTATCATAAGAAGACCTAAAAGAAAAAAACCTGGAACAGTTGGAATCTGCTCAGCTATTAAAAATAAATTCCATATTGAGACAGTCTCACATTTGATATGTGGAGGATTTAACAAATATGAAACAGAAGATGCATTAATAGATCTACATTATCTTGATATAAAAAATATACTTGCTCTAAGAGGCGATCCTGCTCCTGGACAAAGGAATTTCATTTCTGAAAAAGACGGGCATTCTTACGCATTTCAACTTATTAACCAGATATCCAAAATGAACAAGGGAATTTATATTGATGAGCTTGATAATCCTTTTTGTACAGATTTCTGTATTGGCGCTGCTGGATACCCAGAAAAACACTTTGAATCTCCAAACATTGATAAAGATCTTTTATCTCTTAAAAAAAAGGTTGAAATGGGAGCTGAATATATTGTCACTCAAATGTTTTTTGATTTTGAAGTATTCAAAAATTTTGTAGAAAAAGCACGAGATATTGGGATTAAAGTACCAATTATTCCAGGAATAAAACCCATTACAAATAAAAAACTACTTTCAAATATTCCAAAAACTTTCTATATCAACATCCCTAGAAAACTTGTAGACTCAATCGAAAATGCAAGAACAAGAGAACAGGCATTTAAAAATGGAACACTCTATATGGCAAACCTTGCTAATAAACTTATTGAATATGGAATACCTGGGCTTCATGTATTTACAATGGGCAAAGGCAAATCCACTAAAGCTTTACTTGAAATGCTTTCTGGACCTAATTGGTAATAGATAATAAATCAATGTTAAACTATAAAAAACCTGACATTCAATTACTTATAAAAGAAAAAGTGCTGATAATTGATGGAGCAATGGGTACAAATATAATGAATTATAACCTGAATGTTGATGATTATCATGGACATAAAAACTGTATAGAATATCTTGTGATAAGTAGACCTGATATTATCAAAACCATTCATTCTTCCTTTTTTGAAGTTGGTTGTGACATTGTGGAAACAAACACTTTTGGAGCAAATAAAATCACACTCAATGAACACAAACTCGAACATTTAACCTATAAAATAAATTTAAAAGCAGCAAAACTCGCAAAATCTGTAGCTTATGACTTTTCAACAAATGAAAAACCTTGCTATGTATCTGGTTCTATTGGGCCAGGATCTAAACTACCAAGCCTTTTACACATTGATTTTGATACTCTTGAAGATTCATATTTTAATCAGGCTCTTGGACTTATTGATGGTGGAATTGACCTTTTCCAGATTGAAACATCACAGGATATGTTGCAAATAAAATCTACTATTCATGGTGTGAAGAGAGCTCTAAAAGAAAGAAGCAAAAATATCCCGATCATTGTACAGTTTACATTTGAAAATAATAAAATGCTCTTAGGTACAGATATAAAAACCGCAATTTCAACATTTATTCCATTTGATCTTTTTGCTCTTGGGGTAAATTGCGGCACAGGACCTAAACATATGTATGAACCTGTGCGAAAATTTTTTAAATACTCCCCTTTTTACATCTCAGTTCTCCCAAACGCTGGACTTCCCAAACTTATAAATGGGAATTACACCTATGATCTCAGCCCTGAAGAATTTTCATATCATGTGAGTATATTTGTAAAAGACTATGGAGTTCGCATTGTAGGAGGATGCTGTGGAACAACTCCCGATCATTTAAAAGCAGTCGTTGAAAAAGTTAAAAATCTTCCTGTAAAAAAGAGAAAAATAGATCACAAAGCTTGTGCCACATCATTATATAAAATACAAGAGTTTGACGTAGAACCAAAACCAATCATAATAGGAGAGCGAACCAACTCAAATGGAAGTGAAAAATTTAGAGAAGCCTTACTTAACAATGATATTGATACAATGATAGATATTGCAAAAGAACAGCAAAAAGAAGGAGCTCACCTTCTTGACCTCTGTGTTGCTTATGCTGGTAGAAATGAACCCAATGATATGACAGCCCTAGTAAAAATAATAAATAAAGAGCTTTATATCCCTCTTGAGCTTGATAGTACTAATCTCGAAGCTTTAGAAGCAGGATTAAAACATTATGCAGGTAGAGCTGTTATTAACTCAATCAATCTTGAAGATGGAGGGGAAAAAGCAATAAAGATACTTAACCTGGCAAAGGATTTTGGAGCTGCTCTAATATGCCTTACTATTGATGAAAATGGTATGGCAAAAACAAGAAAAAAGAAACTTGAAGTGGCAAAAAGAATCTATAAACTTGCTCTATCAAGAGGAATTAAACCTCAAGATCTATTTTTTGACCCACTCACATTTACACTTGCTTCAGGTGACAAAACACTCTACGATGCAGGCATTGAGACCCTTGAAGCATTAAGATTAATAAAAAAACAAATACCTGACTCACACACAATTCTTGGTGTAAGTAATATATCGTATGGAATTATGCAAAAGGCACGAAAGATCATTAATTCTATTTTCCTATTTCATGCAGTTAAATATGGATTAGATGCAGCAATTTTTCATGCAGGTAAAATAATACCCCTAAACCTTATATCAAAAAAAGAAACAAAACTTGCTGAAGATATCATTTTTAACAGAAGATCAAATTCCTATGATCCTTTACATAGTATTATTGAACACTATATGAAAAAAGATAAAGACCAAAAAGCCACAAAAAAGTTTTCTTCAATTACTATTGAAGAACAACTTAAAAGATCAATAATTGAAGGGCGTAAAAAAGGAATTGATAAAATATTAAATCTTGCTTTAAGAAAATATTCAGCCCTGGAAATAATCAATAATTATCTACTTGATGGGATGAAACAAGTAGGTAAGCTCTTTAAATCAGGAAAGATGCAGCTTCCATTTGTACTAAAATCCGCTGAAATAATTAAAACATGTGTGGATTATTTATCCCCATATTTTGACAAAGACAATGTGAAATATAAAGGCAGTATTCTTCTTGCTACTGTAAAAGGTGATGTACATGACATAGGGAAAAACCTTGTTGATATCATACTTAGCAACAATGGATATAATGTTTTTAATATTGGCATTAACAAAACTGTAGAAGAAATTGTTTCTGGAATAAATGCGAATAAACCTAAATATATAGGCTTAAGTGGACTTCTTGTGAAATCAACATTTGAAATGAAGGACCTGCTTATTAGATTCAACGAATATAATATTAAAATTCCAGTTATTTGCGGAGGCGCTGCTCTTACAAAAAATTTTGTAAATTCCGAATTAAAACCTGTTTATAAAGGAAAAGTCTATTATGCAGCTGAGGCTTTTGATGCATTAGGAATAATGGAAGGGAAAAAAAAAGAGTACAAATCAACACAAAATAGAGTATTAAGTTCAAGCAAAAATAAAATAAAAACAATAGAATATAAATACCCTCTTTTAAATCCACCATTTATAGGCAAAAAGATCCTGAGATTTGAAACAAATAGAATATTACCCTATCTCAACAAAAAAGTTCTCTACAAAGTTCGCTGGCAGATGAAAGATACTGAACCTGCTGAAGAGCTCTTTAATACAATAATTAATAAACTAATTAAAGAAGATACTTTTGATTTAAAGGTTGTATATGGATATTTTAAATGTAAAAGAAGAGAAAACAACAAACTTATTGTATTTCATAATAACAGGGAAATTCTCTTTGAATTCCCTTTCAAAAAGTTTAAAAAAGAAAATAAAACATTCTCCCTTGCCCAATACTTCAGAGACAATGATGATGTTGTACCCTTTTTTCTTGCAACTTGCGGAAATAAGCTTTCTGTTGAAGAAAATAAGCAGTTCAAACATGATAATTACAAAGATTATATGTTAATACATGGATTGGGAGTACAGATGACTGAAGCCCTTGCACAAGCAATACATGCAATTATAAGAAAGGAATTACACCTTATAAATGATCAGGGAAATCGTGTTAGTCCCGGTTATTCAATCTGGCCTGATTTAGAGGTCCAAAAAAAGATATTTCAACTCCTTAACCCCAAAAAAATTGGTGTGTGTTTAACTGAAAATTTTCAGCTTGTTCCAGAGCAAACAGTCACTGCAATGGTAATATGTCACCCTGAAGCTGAGTATTTTTAGGATAAAAACAATAGATTCTTTATATATATTCCTGAGTTAATGTATGTAATGTTAAATGCCGTTTTTTATAAGTAGCCAATTTTACTCCATTAAAATCAGACAAAGACCTCATCACTTCATTAAACTTAAAACCTACATATTCAGGTGAATGGGAATCTGAGCCAAATAAGATTGGAATACCCTTTTTAATTACTTTTTCTATAATATCAAAAGAGGGATAAATTTCATTTATGTGCTTATGTAGACCTGAGGTATTAACTTCAACACTCATGCCTCTGTCAAAAATTTTATTAATAATCTTATCAATATTATTTGAATTGGTCTTTAATATAGAAAAATTACTCTCTTTTATTAAATCCAGATGACCTACAATATCAAAAAAACCAGTATTAATTCCCTTTAACACTGCTTCAAAATAATCATTATAGATTTGTGTTATTGATTTATCAGGAAGATTATAAGAAAATACCCATTGCCCCTTAGGCCATTGCTTCACAAAATGTACTGCCATTATTACAAGATCAAAAGGATATTGAGAAATAAAACTCTCTAAATAATCCTCATAACCTTCAATATAATCAGCCTCAATACCTGTTAAGATAGAAATCTCTTTATATTTTTTTTTACATGATTCAACCCAGTTCAGATAAATATCCATATCCTTCAACCTCATTCTGTGTTTTAAATCAAACCCATCAGGTAAAGGGATATGATCTGTAAAACATATCTCTTTTATTCCTTTCTCAATCGCTGATTCAATGTACTCATACATCTCACCTGTAGCATGCTTGCAAAGTTTAGTATGAAGATGATAATCGTTCATATAAAAAATTAACACAATATCATACTTGTGTCAATTTTATATCTAGTCCCTTTCCATGTTACATCTGTTAGATCTATGGTAGTGCAAAATACAAAGCCTGCCCCCATAATACCTATTTAATTATAGGCTTGAATAATTTTTTTAAATTTCATAGAATATAATTATGAATTGGCTATTTTCTTTACCTATAATCTTTTTACTTCTCATAATTTTGTTTTATTTTATTTCAAAAAAGAGAGAGGGCTTTTACAAAATCAGAAAATTAATTCCTCAACTTTTTGCTCTATTATTTCTGACTTTACTAATTTCAGTTCTAAATATAAATTTTATTTCAAATATTTTTTATTCAGGCAAATTAATTTCTATACTATGGCTTATAATATTACTTTTCATACTAAATGTATCAATAATGATCATTGTGTTTTTTTTATTTGATTTTATACTTTACACAAAAGAAGGCATTACAAGAATAAGATTAATCAAAGATATTGTTACAATTATCCTGTACATTATAGGAATTTTACTTATATTTAATTACTTTTTAAATATAAAAATAACAGTAATTTTAGCATCTTCTGCAGTCTTAACGGTTGTTATTGGTTTTGCACTTCAGGACACTCTTGGAGACCTGTTTTCGGGAATTTCTTTAAATTTCGAAGAATCTTTGAAAATTGGAGATTGGATAAGAATTGGAGAATATGAGGGTGAAATCGAACAATTCAGGTGGAGATCAATTAAAATAAGAACTATTGATAATATATTAATTCTTATTCCAAATCAGATTGTATCAAAAAAGGAAGTACTTAATTTTGGACATTTAAACTCAAACATTGCTTTAAGATTAAAAATAGGTGTTAGTTATAAAAACAGCCCTGATTTTGTTATAAAAACCATCCAGGAAACCTTAAAGTTAATAAATCCAGTACTTAAAAAGCCTGCTCCTATGGTGATGGTGAGTGATTTCAATGATTTTTCTATTGAATATGATATAAAATTCTGGATAAACGACTATTCAAAGAAAGATATAATCAATAATGAAATAAGAAGAAAGATTTGGTATACATTTAAGAGAAATAACATTGAAATCCCATTCCCAATAAGAAACATTTATATAAAAAAAGAGATTGAACATGAAGTAAACAAGGAATATATTTTTAATTCTCTAAAAAAAGATGAGATATTCTCTTCTATAGATGAGAAATATCTTAAGCAATTAATCCAAGAACATAGTGAGATAAATCTGTATGGAAAAGGTGAAACTTTGATTAAAGAGGGAGAAAAAGGAGAATATTTTTATTATATAATAGATGGAGAAGTAGAAGTTTTAAAAAATGACAAGGTTATAAATATATTAAAAAATAGTGATTGTTTTGGGGAGATGTCCCTATTTACAGGAGAAAAAACTTCTGCTTCTATAAGAACTTCAAAAGAGAGTAAAATACTGAAGCTATCATCCGATAAATTCAGAGAGACTGTTAAAATTAATGAAAAGATGGCGAAAAAATTATCCGAAGTTATAGCTTTAAGAAGATCAAAATTAAAAGAATTGAGTATTATAGAATCTGAATTTTCTCAAACAAGCATAAAAAAAGAGAGTGAAAATATTTTTAAGCGAATAAAAAAATACTTCAGAATATAAATAGTTGATAATAGTGTTTGACAACACGGAAGTAAGTTTCATTTATTCTCTGCCTTTAGTTTTTCAAGTTCTCGACGCTCTTTTTTAGTAGGCCTGCCCGCCCCTTTTCCTCTGTAGCCAAATATCACACTAATTGGGTCTCTATAAAACTGTTTCAATTTTTCAAGTTCCTTCTCAGGAGTTATTTCCTCTACAATATCCTTAGCCAGTTTTGCAGATACCCTTTTAACAACAAGCCCTTTTACTTTAAAGCTACGAATAATTGGAGGATGTTTTACATCAACTACTTCACTTATTCTTATATTGTAGGAAGGTTTTACAACACTACCTTGAATAGTTATTTTTCCTTTTTTACAGGCATCAGACGCCTTGGTACGAGTCTTAAAAATACGCACTGCCCAGAGCCATTTATCTATCCTTGCTTCCATAATTCTATTGTTCATTAATCCCCAATTATAAAAGATGAGCTTGAAAATATCCACATCTATTTATAAAAATCTTATTTAATGTGATTTTTTTATATTTTATGATAGATTTAAAATTTATTCCTTTTTTTTTTAATAAACTCCAATATTCTTCCACATAGTTTATCATATTCTTTTGTAGTTATACTTTCCTTATCTGTGAAATAAAAGGGAGTTCCATCATCTCCCTTTAAGCCAATCTTAGTCTCAAAAGGCAGCTCCGCAAGAAGATTATGACCCAAAATTTCAGTAACACTTCTATTATCCTTATTTGGGTATAAATCAAGCTTAGATGAACATTTTGAACAAACAATATATTTCATATTTTCAACAATGCCAATGATCTCTGTATCTGTGGTTTTAAACATATTAATCATTTTTCTTACATCAGCAAGAGAAGCTTCCTGTGGTGTGGTTACAACAATTCCTCCTGAAAGATCTGCTTTTTGAATAATCGAAAGAGGAACATCCCCTGTACCTGGAGGTAAATCAATCAAAAGAATATCCAGTTCCCCCCAATCAACATCTCCTAAAAATTGATCAATTAATTTACTCGCAAGTGGTCCTCTCCATATTAATGCTTGTTCAGGTTTTGTTATAAATGCAACAGACATTATCTTCAAACCATATTTTTCAACTGGAATTAATTTCTTTCCCTTTGCCCTTGCTAACTCATTTTCTATTCCTAACATTATTGGAACATTAGGTCCATAGATATCTGCATCAAGTATACCTACTTTCTTCCCCTTTTGAGCAATAGAAAGAGCTAAGTTCACAGTAACTGTAGATTTTCCAACTCCCCCTTTGCCACTCGCAATTGCTATTATATCTTTTGCGTTAACAGGAATTTTAGAAATAACATACTGTTTTGAATCATTTTCAGCTGGCATTAAAACCTCCTCAAAATAAAAAACATTTAATAATTAAAAGAATATTGACAATTAATATAAAAAATATTGTTATCAATTTTATCAAGATCTGATGTCATTGATTCACCTCTGATAACATAATTTGCCTGAAATTTAATAGTTTTACTATAGAAATAGTTAATCCCTAAAGAAATATCTCTATATTTTTTCACTCCATTTTTATCAACTTCTCCATCATTTGGAGTATAAAAACCATATCTTATTATAGGTTCAAACTTTTTTATTTTATACCCAGCAACAGCATATACACCATCATATTTTGTTTTTAAATCTCCTGTACTATATTCTCCTGCAATATATTCTAATTTTAAATTAATTTTATTCTTTAAATAAAATATATGTGCCCCATATGAGCTCATATCAGTATCAGTATCCTTTTCCTTCCCATTCCCAAAAAAACCACCAAACCTTAAATCATCCATTGGTCTCACCTCAAGTCTAGCCCAAAAAGCCAGACCATTGTTTTTATGGATATAATAAGTATTTTTAATAGATGGGGTAAATATTGCATTTGTTTCTGCATTTGAAATCATAAATGCATAATACAATTTCCCAGTCAAAAACTCTCCGTAAACTTGAGCTCCAAAAGCTCTATAGCTGTCAAGTGCAGTGTTGACATTCCACATTTGAGTTATCATTGATCTTTCTATTAAATCAAGTTTTCCTGAAGAAGTTAATGAACCTGACATAGCACCAGGAGCAGCAAATTTACCTATCTTTAGATTAAACCTTTTTGTAAAAAGAAAATCAATATAAACATCTAATAACTTTGCTATTTGTTTATCCCATGCAACCTGGAAACCCCATTTTATATCCTTTGAAAAGGAACCATAAGGTTTCAATCTCAATCGTCTTATAGTAAACCCATAAGCATCATTATTGTCAAGGTTTTGGTCTGCTGCAGAAAACCATGTTTGAGCAAGCCCCTTAAATTTAATTCCCTCTGCTTTTAAAGAAAATACAATGATTGAAAAGAAAATAAAAATAATACAAAATCGTTTCATCTTATTTATTCCTCCACATTAATTTCCAATTATATAAAAAACAACAACAAAGTCAACCTAAAAACTTGATTTTTACTCATCGAAAAGTTAAAGTTATATATAAAAAATGAAAAAAATATATAAAAATTATTTTAATATCTCATATATTTTCCCAGTAAATAGTTTCGGGATTGAAACTTCTAGAGATAAATTTGTTATTGATATTGAAAAAGAGGTTTTAAAAAATCGAATCACAACATTTTTAGAAAATAAAATTTCAGACGAAAAAATCTCTGAGACATTTAATTTAAAAGATAAACCTAACTGGAAATTAAAAAAAGTAAGAAAAATCTTAAGAAATGAATATATAGGAGCACATAACAGTGTTCCTGATATAAAAAGATCAATGCACAAAATTCTATACAGACCCTTTGATATTCAATGGATTTTCTATAATGATTTAGTAATTGAACACCCATGTAAAGCAATTATGAATCATATGATAGAGGAAAATATAGCTTTACTAACATGTAAACAACAAAATAAATTTGGATTTTCACATGTTTTTGTTTCTGACAATATTTCAGAATCGCATGTGGTTTCCACTAAAATAAAAGAAATAAATCATATCTTTCCTCTCTATTTTTATCGTGCAAAAGATAATAAGGGACTATTTTATTTTATTGATAGAAAAGTACCAAATATAAATCCAAGAATATTCGAATTATTAAACGTAAAAATGAAATTGTACGGAGAGGTTAATTCTGCTTGTACTCCAGAACAGATATTTTATTATATATATGCTGTCCTACATTCTAATATTTACAGAAAAAAATATGCTAATTTATTAAAAAATGAATTCCCCTGTATCCCATTCACATCCAATCACATTGTGTTTATAAAGATGGGAAAACTCGGACAAAAATTAGCAGATATCCATCTTATGAAATCAAATCAATTGGACAAGACCTTTTCTCGTTTTGAGGTTCCAGGTAATAATGCAGTTAAAAAAGTAGAATATATTCCTGTAGAGGCCGGCTTTGCGCCTGCCAAAAAAAAAGGTTCAAAAGAAAATGGAAAGGTTTTTATTAATAAAACTCAATATTTTTCAAACATTGATCAAGATATCTGGAATTTTCAAATAGGAGATCACAAAGTAATGCACATCTGGTTAAAAAACCGTAAAGGCAGAACACTCACCTCTGAGCAAATTAAGCATTATATAAAAATTGCTCAAGCTCTTAAATTAACCATTAATTGTCAAAAAAAAATAGACAAGCTATACCCAAAAATAGAAAAGGATTTAATAATATCCTAGACGGAAACGGGGTCAACCCCCAATTGTTATACTATTTTTTTGTTCCAGCTAAATCAAGCATAAAAGCATATTTCATTGCTGTTTCTTTATATCTTCTGAATCTACCTGAAACCCCACCGTGTCCACCAGTCATATTAATATGAAATAATATTACATTTTTGCTTGTGCTTTTTTCTCTGAGTTTTTGAACCCACTTGGCAGGTTCGAAATATTGTACTTGAGAGTCATGTAAACCTGTTGAAATAAGCATTGCGGGGTAAGCTTTTTCAGCAACATTGTCATACGGTGAATACGAGAGCATATATTCGTAATACTCTTTTTTTTTTGGGTCTCCCCACTCATCGAATTCTGCTGTAGTTAATGGTATGGAATCATCAAGCATTGTTGTAATTACATCAACCCATGGTACTGAAGCAACAATACCTTTAAAAAGGTCAGGCCTCATGTTAACAACAGCCCCCATTAGGAGTCCCCCTGCACTTCCTCCCATTGCAAACAATTTTTTTGAGCTCGTATATTTCTCTTTTGTTAGATATTCAACACAGTCTATAAAATCAAAAAATGTATTTTTCTTTTTTAGAAGTTTCCCATCCTCATACCAGGATCTTCCCATTTCCTGTCCGCCTCTGACATGTGCAATAGCATAAATAAAGCCTCTATCAAGCAGACTTAATCTCACAGAACTGAAATATGGATTCATGCTTGCTCCATATGATCCGTATCCGTAAAGCAGCAGGGGATTGTTGCCATCTTTTTTAAGACCCTTTTTGTAAACCAGGGAAATAGGCACTTTTGTTTTATCTCTTGCTGTAACATACAATCTCTCAGCAAAATAATTCTTAGGATCAAAATCACTAATCACTTCCTCCTGTTTCAGGAGTTTTCTCTCCTTTGAATTCATATTATAATCAAATATGGAGTTTGGTGTTGTAAGGGAAGTATAACCAAAACGGAGCAGATCTATATCAAATTCAGTGTTTGTTGATATATATACCATATATGTTTGCTCTTTAAAGTTAATATAATAATCATCCTTTTTATCCCATCTGATAACCCTCAATTCAGTCAATCCATTTTCCCTTTCTCCCAGTACCAGAAAGTCTTTAAATATCTCAAAACTTTCAAGAAGAACGTTTTTCCTGTGAGGAATTACATCTCTCCAGTTTTCTTTTGAGGTTTTTTTAAGAGAGGTTTCCATTAACTTGAAATTTTTTGCTTTGTAATTTGTCCTTATATAAAATTTGTCCTTATAGTGATCAACAGAATATTCAAAATACTTCTCCCTCTTTTGGATAATTTTGAATTCTCCGTCTGGTTGGTTTGCTTCCAAAAAACGATATTCAGAAGATAGAGTATGATATGAACCTATAAATACATACTTTTTTGATTTTGATTTAAATACAAATGTGCTAAAAGTGGGATCTTTTTCGTGAAAGATCTCTTTATCCTTTGATACATCTGTTCCTATAACATGTTTGAATATTTTGTATGAACGAAGTGTTTTATCTTTTTTTGAATAAAAAACCGTTTTATTATCATTTGCCCACGTAGCTCTTCCTGTGGTGTTCGAGATTTCCTCCTTTAATATCTCTCCTGTTTCTAAATTTTTAAAATAGAGTTTATATTTTCTCCTGCTTACTGTATCCACTCCATATGCAATCATATTGTTATTTGAGCTGACTGAATGATCAGCAACATGAAAATATTTATATCCCTTTGCCATTTCATTAACATTTAATAAAACCTCTTCCTTACCTTTCAGGTTTTCCTTTTTTCTGCAGTAGATTGGATATTCACTTTTTTCCTCGTATCTTGTGTAATAATAATAACCCTGATATTTATATGGAACTGACATATCTGTCTTTTTTATTCTGCCGATAATCTCTTTATAGAGTTTATCCTCCAAATCCTTTGTATTTTCCATTATGGCATCCTTGTATTTGTTTTCAGCTTTTAAAAGTTCTAAAACTTTTGGATTTTCCCTTTCATTGAGCCAGAAATAATTGTCAATCCTCGTATGAGCGTGAATTGTTAACTCCTTTTTTATCTTTTGAGCAACAGGGGGTTTTATCTTTTTATCTATTTTTAGCTCTTTTTTTTTTTCGTTTTTGGTTTTTGAATAAGCAAATACAACTAATAATAAAAGAATAAGTATAAAATTTAAAAAAATTTTATCAAAGCTTGAATACTTGTTTTTCATTATATCCCCCTTTTTTGGAATACTGATGAATAACATGTCTAAAAATAAAAATCAACATACAAAATAAATAAAATAAGGGGTCAAGTCTACGTTTGACTTTTGATAAAATAATACCCCTTTCCTTAGAGGAAGGGGTCAGGGATTGCTTTATTATCATATATTTGCTATAAATAGACAATGAAAGAAATTAATCAATTGCCTGAAATTATAATAATTTCCGTGCATTCTGGCATTAAAGAGGCTGTAGAAAATAAAAAATGGAATTTTTATTGCTATAGATACATAAACCAACCATAGGAGATTTTGATGTATTATAAAAGGAATTTTTTATTATTAAGCATTTTTTTTATTTGTTTTGTACCCTTATCTCAAGTTTATTCTTTGGGCAAAACAGGATTTATAGGATCATTTAATTTTATATGTGCCTCTCCCCAAGGAGATTTAAGACAAAACCTTGATAAATCCTTAATTGTGCCAGGAATTTCCTTTTCTTTTGGTGTAAAACCATGTAAATTACCTTTTTATGTCGGAGTAATGGGAGAATATCTCCCATATGGAAGCGATTCCCGTTATCAAACGGTTTATATTGCAGAATTTGGGGATGTGGATTTCACTATTAAACATACCTATTCAAAATTTTCCGGTTTCGCTTTTCTTAGAATTCTACCTATAGAAAAGGTAAGACTTCGCTTCTATCTTGATGGTTTATTAGGATTTTCAAACTATAATACTTCATCCTCTATTCCTACTGATTATAGTTACGATGATGAAAATAGTGATTTTGTGAGAATTTCTAATTTAAACGATACAGTTTTATGTTATGGAGCCGGAACCGGTTTACTAATTAAGGTTGGGAAAGACTCAAAAAACAAAAAAGATGAGCATTTTATCAACATTGGTGTACAGTATACTTATTCTCCAAAAACGGAGTATTATAAAAAAGGGTCGATTGTAGTAGAAGGGCAGGAGGCAACATTCTATAAATATAAATCAACCATGCCAATTGTCACCTTTCAGGTAGGTTATACTGCTACTTTTTAGACACAAGCCTAGTAACACTATTAGAAGAATGTTAAAGGAAGGAAGGACAATTTTGGATTTTGAATGAAAAGAATTACTTCTTCATAAACAATTCAACTTCTTATAGCTAACAGCTAAATACAATTGGCTGAAGAGTCAGGAGTAAAAAACACCTCTTAACCTTGCTTCCTTCTTTTGTTTCTTTGACTTTTACTTCTTATTTTTGTAAACTTGGTAAACTTGCCTTATCATAATTTATCTGTTATAAACAGACAATGAAAGATATAAAAGTACTTGTAATTGATGATGAAAAAAATATCCTTAAATCAGTCAAAATGGTTCTTTCTTATGAAAGCTATCCAGTAATCACTGCTAATAATGGATTGGAAGGGATCAATCTATTCAAAGAGATTAAACCGGAAATTGTCTTACTCGATGTTAAAATGCCTGGTTTTAACGGAATTCAAGTTCTAAAACAGATGAAAGAAATTAATCAATTGTCTGAAATTATAATGATTTCCGGGCATTCTGGCATTAAAGAGGCTGTAGAAGCCTCAAAATTAGGGGCTTTTGATTTTCTTGAGAAACCAATCTCAAGAGAAAAGCTGATACTAACAATAAGAAATGCTTCTGAAAAAGTAAAACTTCTAAAAGAAAATTACACATTGAAAAATATTACAGAAAAAAAATACAATCTTGTGGGTGAATCTGAAGTTATATTAAAATTAAAACAAACAATAAAAAAGGTTTCAAAAACCAACTCAACTATCCTGATAAGAGGAGAAAGTGGCACAGGAAAAGAATTAATAGCTCGTAGCATTTATAACCAATCTACAAGAAACAAAAACAAGTTTATTCAGGTAAATTGTGCTGCAATCCCAGAAGAATTAATTGAAAGTGAATTATTTGGACATGAAAAAGGCTCTTTTACAGGAGCATATGAAAAAAAAATAGGAAAATTTGAAAGTGCTCATCAAGGAAGTATATTTCTTGATGAAATTGGTGATTTAAGCTTAAAAGCTCAGGCAAAAGTTTTACGAGTTCTCGAAGAGGGAGAAATCCAAAGAGTTGGCTCTTCGCAAGTTAAAAAAGTAGATGTTAGGATTATTGCAGCAACAAATAAAAATCTGAATAAAGAGATAAAGAATGGAAACTTCAGGGAAGACCTGTTTTTCAGACTGAATGTTGTACCTATTTTCTCTCCACCTTTAAGAGAAAGAAAAGATGATGTTCTAATACTTATCGAACATTTTGTAAACTATTTTTCAGATGAAAATAATTATAAAAAAAAGAGATTTTCAGAAGAAGTAATAAAATGTTTTGAAAAATATAATTGGAAAGGAAATGTAAGAGAACTAAGAAATTTGATAGAAAAACTTCTTATAATGACTGATTTTGATATAATTACAGAAAATGACTTACCCGATTACATGAAAGATATACAGGAAAAACCCTCATTTTATCCTCAAGATATAAAATTGTGGAAAGAATTTAAATCTAAATCTGAAAAACATTTTCTCGAAAATAAATTAAAGGAATTCAAGTATAATATTGCACAAACTTCTAAAGAAATTCAATTACCTCGTAGTAACCTCTATAAAAAAGTGGATGTTCTTGGTATAATGATTCCTGATGACCTGAAAGCAGATGAAGAATCGCGCCATTTTCGCAATGGTGAGGAAAGTCCGGACTCCACAGGGAAGGGTGGTTCCTAACAGGAACTGTCTGCTATAGGCAGATAAGGAAAGTGTCACAGAGAATAGACTGCCCCTTGAAATAGCTGTTAAAGCTATTTCAAAGAGTAAAGGTGAAAAGGTGAGGTAAGAGCTCACCGTTTCAATTGAAGACAATTGAAACTGAGATAAACCCCACCCGGAGCAAGGCTAAATAAAAGGTGTTTAAGGTAATCCCGGCCAAGACCTTTGGGTTAGCCGCTTGAGCAGTTAAGAGATTAATTGCCCAGATAAATGATTCTTCAAGACAGAATCCGGCTTACAGTCTGCTTTCAGTGTTATCTCTTTTAACACTATTTTTCATCAGAACTTTTTATAAAATGTGCGCCCATTGAGATTTTGTTATATAATGCTGCATTTACTACAAGTAATGCAGTTTGGGCACTATCTCTTAGATCAATGATACTATTAGTTATCTCAGTTTTTTGATAAAATTTAACTATCCTGTGTTTTAGATATTCTAGATCAGATTTAGCTCTTTCCAGACGTTTTATAGTCCTTATTATTCCACTATAATTCCACATTGTATACTTTATCATAATAAGATCCTGTAACACAAGAGCTGGATCTAATTCTTCTTGTAGATATGGGTACCTCCACTCAGAAACTTCAGACATTACATATGGATTCTTTTCTTTATGAAAGTTCTCTAATATATCATCAGCACTTTTAACGCCCCATACTAATCCCTCAAGCAATGAAACAGAAGCTAACCTGTTTGCTCCATGTACACCTGTGTTAGCAACCTCGCCAATAACATAGAGATTCTTCAAACTTGATCTTCCTTTCAAATCAGATAAAACACCACCGCAACTATAATGTGCTGCAGGTACAACTAGAATTGGAACTTCATCAATTTTAATACCATACTGTAAGCAATTCTCATAAATAGTAGGAAATCTCTCTTTTATGTTTATTTTAGCAAAAGAGGCAAGATCAAGTAGAACATAATCATCATCATTTTCTATCATCTCTTCATAAATAGAACGTGAGACTTCATCTCTTGGAGCCAAATCACCTAAAGGAGAATACTTCTTCATAAAATATTCACCTTTTCTATTCATCAACTTTGCACCTTCTCCTCTTACTGCCTCAGAAATTAAAAAGCTATCTGCTTCTTTGTAAAATAGAGAAGTGGGATGAAATTGAACATACTCAAGATTAGCAATTTGTGCCCCAGCTCTATAAGCCATTGCAATTCCATTTCCAACAGTACCTGCTGGATTTGTAGAATGAAGATATATACTGCTCAACCCTCCAGTAGCTAATATCACCTTTTTTGAAAATATCCTCAAAATCCTTTTCGTTGTTTGATTAAGAACATAAGCGCCTATTGTTTCAGGCTCTTTATACAATCTGAAGGGATTTTTAGAATGATGCGGAAATGCAAGCAGATCTATTGCTGTATGATTAAACAAAATTTTCAAATTCTTTAATTTTCTTAAATACTTAAAAAATTGTTCCTGAATAACCTTACCAGTCATATCCTTTACATTTAAAACTCTTCTTTCCGAATGAGCACCCTCTATTGCAAGATCAAAACTACCATTATTCACTGAAAATGGAACTTTGATCTTATCAATTAAAATCTCTTTAACAAATTTCTGTGAATTGTTTACAACTTGTTCAACTGCATCCAAAAAATTAATATTATCACCACTCCTTAGAATATCATCAATAAAATCCTTTGGTTTCTCCTTTTCACTCAAACAAGCTATACCTCCCTGAGCTTTATGTGTGTTTGTTTCTGTAAAGTCATCACCTTTACTTATCAACATCGTATTAATCCCATTTTCTGCAAGAACTAATGCTGCTGTTGAGCCTGCAATCCCTGCACCTATTATTAATACATCAGTTTCAAAATATTCTTCCATTTATCTCCTTACATTCAAACTTAAATCTAAAGACTTAAAAGAATGAGTTAAAGCGCCAACAGAAATATAATCTACACCTGTTTTAGCTTTTTCTTCAATATTTTCAAGCTTTATATTTCCTGAAATTTCTAATTTTACACTTTTTGTATTCATCCTAACAGCCTTTTTTCCCATTTCTATACTAAAATTATCAAGCATAATTATATCTACATTTAAACTCAATGCTTCTCTAAACTCATCCAGATCTTTCACTTCTACTTCAATCTTTTTATGTGGAAATTTGTTTCTGATTTTCTTAACAGCATTCGAAATAGTTCCAGCCATCTTTATATGATTATCTTTAACCATTGCCATATCCTCAAGATTGAGCCTATGATTTGTTCCACCCCCATCTGTCACAGCTTTTTTTTCAAGATATCTCATTCCAGGAGTTGTTTTCCTAGTGTCAAGTAAGATAACATTATATGGCTTTATTATTTCAACGAATTTTCCCGTCAAAGTTGCAATTCCACTTAACCTTTGTAAAAAATTTAAAGCAGTTCTTTCTGCTTTTAAAATAGAACTTTCTCTTCCAATAATCTCAAGTATAACACAACCTCTTTTCACTGAAAAACCATCTCCTGCAAAAACATTGATATTAATTTCAGGATCAACCATATCAAAAGTCTTTTTAAATACATCTATTCCTGAAATAATCCCATCCTCTTTAGCAATTACCTGTGCAACAATTTTTTGATCATATTCAATAAGAGAATTTGTTGTTACATCATCTTCAACCTTATCTTCTAATATAGCAAGTTTAACTATATCCGAAATTATTTTTTCTTTAAAATCCATATAATTAAAATTATTATTGTTTAAACTCTTTTCCAAAAAAATTTCTTAACCAAAAATTTATGTCTGATCTAATTGATAACAATCCCTTTTTACCCCTAAACCCATGCTTTTCTCCAGGATATAGCATCAATTCTACAGGCTCCCCAGAGTCAAGTACTTTATCAACAAACTGAATTGTATTCTGCATATGAACATTGTCATCCATAGTACCATGAATAATCCTCAATCCTCCCTTATACTTATCAATATAAGTTAAAACAGAACTTCTTTTATAACCTTCAGGGTTCTCAGAAGGAGTGTCCATATATCTTTCTGTATATACTGAGTCATAGAGCTTCCAATCAATTACTGAAAAACTCGCAATACCACAACTAAAGTAATCTGAACCATATGTTAAAGCTAATGCAGTTACATACCCACCATAACTGCCTCCTTCAATCCCTATCTTTTCTCTATCTATAAAGGGTAATTTATATAGATATTTTACTACCTGTATATAGTCAAACATCTCCCATTTACCCAAATCTCTATACATTAGCTCAGCACCTTTTTTACCAAAATGGCCTGAGCCTCTATGATCTACTCTTATAATTATAATACCTTGTTGAGCCAAGAAAAAATTCCTTATAGGGCGATAACCATAACTGTTATAAATTGTTTGACTTTCCGGGGCACCATATATCTCAATTATTACTGGGTATTTTTTATTAGGATCAAAACCAGAAGGTAACCACCAGATTACTGGAAGTTTATAACCATCATCAGTTTCAATTCTGAATAATTCTCGTTTTGGAACAGAATATTTTTTTATTACAGGAGAATAACTATTAGCAATATCCCTAATCAACTTCCCTTTATTATCCCTTAAACAAACTTTTGTCGGAGTATTTAATGATGAATATCTGTCAATAAAATAATTACCTTCTGGAGAAACATTCACAGTATGCACCCCATTATATTGAGTTAATCTTTTTATACTCTTCCCGGAAAAGTCCGTTTTATAAAAATCTATTTCTGTTGAATCCTCTTTTTTTGCACTGAAATAAATCTGCTTCTTTCTCTCATTCACCAAATTAATCCTGGTTACAGACCAATCTCCTGAAGTAATCTTCAATACCCTTCCGCTCTTATAAATATTATATATATGAGACCATTCAGATTTTGAGCTTCTAATAAAAATATCTCCATTTTTTAATAGATGAAAGTCTTTTGACTCAAAAAACTTAACCCATGTCTTCTGCTTTTCTTCATAAAATTGCCCTATGTTTTTTGTTTTTAAATCATAGACTAATATTTTTAAATTATCCTGACCTCTATTCATCCACTGAAAATAAATTTTATCACCTTTAAAATTCCACACAGGAAAGGCAAGATAATAGTCCTTATCATCAATATTTATCCAATCTATCTTGTTATTTGAGATATCAGCAATACCCAACTGAACTTCAGGGTTAGGATACCCTGCTTTTGGGTAATATTGTTTTTTCACATCACCATAATCCCTCTTTGAGCTGACTATAGTAAATATAGGCACTTTTATCTGATCAAATCTCATAAAAACTATTTTATCACTATCCGGACTCCACCAGAAAGCTTTATACCTACTTCTTCTCCCAAGTATTTCTTCATAATATATCCAGGAAGCATAACCATTTAGAATCACATCATTTCCATCTTTTGTTAATTGAATGTTTTTTTTGTTAACAATATCATAAACAAAAAGATTACCTTCTAATGAATAGGCAATTTTATTGCCATCCGGGGAAAATTTTGGGGTTTTTTCAATTCCTTTAGTTTTAGTTATTTGAACAATTTCATTATTCTCTCTTAAAAATAAAAAAATATCATTATCTTTTACAAAAAGAAATTTGTTAAAATCTTTTGTTTTATCAGAAGAGTTAAACAAATTGAAACCATTCTTTTCTATTTCTTTATATTCAGAAGGATCTAGAAATATTTTTGATTTACCTTTTCTTGCATTAACCTTAAAAAGTTTGCCTTTTTTTAATTCATAGTAATTTAAATTATCTGCCCATCCAAATATCATTGGTAATTGTTTAAATAACTTTTCTCCTTTAAATTGAAAAGCTTGATCAAATGTTATCTTTTTTCCTGAAAAAATAAAATTAGTTGAAATTAACAAAAAAATAAAAGCAATCCCTATTTTTTTCATAACAACCCCTTAGAATAAACTTTTCACATAATTCAATTCTAAATTCCTTTAAAAAATTATGATAGAACATCATTTACCAAATTTCAAGAAAAATGACTAAAAAACATTTAAATAATTTTTTATGACAACAACACTTTAAAATATATTTTCAGCTATATTAAACAATACATCATGAATTTTTAAACTACTTGACAATTGAGCATTTCTAATTAATAATGAAATATTTTAAGGAGATGAGTGTGAACAGCATAAATACAGAAAAAATAAAAAAGGGAGTGAAATTAATCCTTGAAGGAATTGGTGAGAATCCTAACTCAAAAAGATTAAAAAAAACTCCTCAAAGAGTTGCAAATATGTTTTTAGAGGTTCTTTCAGGTATTCACGATGATCCAGATAAATTTACTAAATTACTCAGCGAAGAAAAACATGATGAAATGGTTATATTAAAAGATGTTCCAATTTATTCCATGTGCGAACATCATCTTCTGCCATTCTCTGGAACTGCAAGTATTGCTTATATACCAAATAAAGGCAAAATTATGGGGTTAAATACAATAGCTCAACTAATTGACACCCTCTCCAAAAGGCTTCAGATACAGGAAAGATTAACAAAACAAATAGCTGATTATCTTGTAAAAGCTCTATCACCTCTTGGTGTAATGGTTGTCATAAAAGCAGAACATCTGTGTATGACAATGCGAGGTGCAAAAAAACCAGGATCAATAACTATCACTTCAGCACTTAGGGGTAGTTTTCGTGATAAAATTGCAACTCGAGAAGAAGCAATGTCTTTTATAATAACAAAAGAAAAGTGAAAAATTCAATAATTATATAACTGATAATTTTTAATCAATAAAAAATCAACCCTTTTATTTTGCAGTTCTAAAAAGATCCTCTACTTCATCTATCTCAATATTATGATAATAAGAAAACCCGGTTCCAGCAGGGATCAATCTTCCCATAGTTACATTTTCCTTAATACCTCTTAATTCATCTACCCTTCCGGAAATTGCAGCTTCTGTTAAAACTTTAGTTGTCTCCTGAAAAGCAGCGGCAGAAATAAAGCTTTCAGATGCAAGTGAAGCCCTTGAAATTGGGAGAAGTGTTACCTTTGCTTTTGCTGGCTTTCCACCTTCAGCTTCAACTCTCACATTTTCTTCCTCAAATTTATATTTTTCAATAATTTGTTCAAGGATAAAACTTGTATCTCCAACATCTTCCACTTTTCTCCATTTAACCATCTGTCTTATAATTATTTCAATATGCTTATCATTAATAACAACTCCCTGTAACCTGTAAATTTCTTGAATTTGCTTTAAAAGATATTCCGTCAATTTTTGTTCTCCGAGTACATTCAAAATATCAGTAAGATTCAAAGGTCCGTCCATAAGAGGAGTACCTGCAGCAACTCTATCCCCATCACCAACAATTATATAAGCTCCACGTGGGATATTGTGTTCATCAGGCTTTACATTTTTATCAAATGGTTTAATTATTAATTTCCTCGAACCCTTTGAAACTTTACCATATTCAACAATTCCATCAATTTGAGCCATCTTTGCAGGGTTTTTGGGTTTTCTTGCTTCAAACAGCTCAGTAACCCTTGGAAGACCACCCGTTATATCCTTTGTTTTTGCAGATTCAGATGGAATTTTCGCAAGAATATCTCCTGCGTTTACCTCATCACCATCTTTAATAAAAACGTGAGCATTTACTGGTAGGTAATATTTTCTCTTTATTTTGTTGGTTACTTTATCACGAATAATAATACAGGGTTGTAATTCATCTCTTAATTTCTCATCTTTTATATCTATAATAATTGTAGTAATCTTACCAGTTGCTTCATCACTATCAAGAACAAAAGAGATATTCTTTTCAAGATCTTTTAGTTCGACAATTCCATCATTGTTTGTTAACATTGCATTTGCATATGAGTCCCACTCGACCAACAAATCTCCTCTATGTACTTTTTTACCGTCTTTCACTAAAACTTTTGAGCCATAAACAATTGGGTATATAGCTCTTTCTCTTTTTTTTGAATCAAGAATTTGAATAGATCCAGTCCTATTCATTGCAATTGAAGTTTCTTCTTTATCTTTAATGATATTTAAATCTGTAAACTTTAAAGTACCATCATATCCTGAACGCAACTCAGTATGGCCCTCGGTTCCAGAAGCAACTCCGCCAATATGAAATGTTCTCATTGTTAATTGAGTACCAGGTTCACCAATTGACTGAGCAGCTATAATTCCTACAGCTTCACCTAATTCTATTAATTTTCCTGTTGATAAATTTCTTCCATAACATTTTCTGCAAATACCAGCTTTGGTTCTACAGGTTAATGCTGATCTGAGTTTTACCCTTAAAATACCTGAATCAACTATATCCTTAGCTTTATTTTCATCAATCATTTCACCTTCTTTTACTATTATTTGCTTAGGATCATCAGGACTATGTATATCTTCAAATGAAATTCTTCCAATTAACCTATCCAATAATGGCTCAATTTCTTTTCCATTCTCAATTATAGCTGATACTTCAATCCCATTTGTTGTTCCACAATCTTCCTCTTTTACAATAATCTCAACAGCAGTATCTACAAGCTTTCTAGTTAAATATCCCGCATCTGCGGTCTTTAATGCAGTATCTGCAAGACCTTTTCTTGCACCATGAGTTGAAATAAAATATTGTAAAACAGACAAACCCTCTTTAAAGTTTGCAGTAATTGGTGTTTCAAGTATTTCACCTGATGGCTTTGCCATGAGTCCTCTCATTCCAGCTAATTGTTTCAACTGGTCTTGACTTCCTCTTGCTCCTGAATCCGACATAACAAAAAGTGGATTTATACCTTCGCCTTCATAACTCATTTTTTTTATACCAGCAAACATCTTGTCTCTGATTTCATTAGTTGCCTTACTCCATTTATCTATAATAATATTATGCCTTTCGTCTGCAGTTAAAAGTCCATCACTATACATTTTTTCAATCTTATCAAGCTCTTTTTCAGTTCTTATTAAAATATCTTCTTTTTCTTCAGGTACAACTAAATCTGAAATACTTATTGTAAATCCAGCCATAGTTGCATGCTCAAATCCAGCTTCTTTGAGCTTGTCAAGAGTTTCAACAGTGGGGCCAAATCCCAATTTTAAATATATATAATAAACTAAATTCTGGATTCCTCTCTTTTTCATTAATCCATTTATGTAAGGAACACTCTCAGGTAACAATTCATTAAATATAATCCTTCCAGCAGTTGTAACCAGTAACCGATTATCTCCTTTTTTTATTATCGTCATAGGACAATTTGCAATATCCTGTGAATCAAGCACATAAGTTTCTAAATTCTTTATTTCACCAAAATATCTAATCCTAATTTTTGCATTCAAATCAATAATTTTACTTTCAAAAGCCTGAATTACATCTTTATTTGAACTAAAGATCATATTCTCGCCCTTTAGGTTCTTTTTTGTAAAAGTAAGATAATAAAAACCAAGGATCATGTCTTGTGTAGGTACAGCGAGTGGTTTTCCGTTTGCTGGTGATAAAATATTATTTGTTGACATCATTAATATTTTTGCTTCTGCTTGAGCCTCTAATGAAAGAGGAATGTGAACAGCCATTTGATCTCCATCAAAATCAGCATTAAAAGCAGGACAAACTAATGGATGTAGAGTTATTGCATTTCCTTCAACTAAATGGGGCTTAAAAGCTTGAATACCCAATCTATGAAGAGTTGGAGCTCTATTTAAAAGAACTGTATGTTCTTTAATTACTTCATCAAGAGCATCCCATACCTCATCTCTATTCTCCTCGACCCAGGTTCTTGCAACCCTTAAAGTCGTCACCATACCCTTTCTCTCAAGCTTATTGTAAATAAATGGCTTAAAAAGTTCTATTGCCATTTTCTTTGGTATTCCGCATTCATCCAATTTTAACTTTGGATCCACAACAATAACCGACCTTCCAGAATAATCAACTCTTTTTCCTAATAAATTTTGTCTGAATCTCCCATGTTTTCCCTTTAAAGCATCTGACAAAGATTTTAAAGGTCTTTTTTGAGAACTCATATAACTCTTATTTCTCTTTTGATTGTCAAACAGGGCATCTACAGACTCTTGGAGCATTCTCTTTTCATTTTTAATAATTAAATCAGGCGCTTTTAAATCAAGAAGTCTTTTCAACCTATTATTCCTATTAATAACTCTCCGATATAAATCATTCAAATCTGAGGAAGCAAACCTTCCTCCATCTAATCTTACAAGAGGTCTTAAATCAGGAGGAAGTACAGGCACTGTCTTTAATATCATACATTCAGGTTTATTCCCAGAATTTAAAAAATCTTCTAATAATTTTAACCTTCTCGACATATTTTTTTTCTTCTGAACTGATCTTTCTATTTTTATTCGAGATTTCAGAGTTGCAACTTCATTCTCAATATCAATCATTTTTAATAATTTATAAATAGCTTCTGCACCCATTTCAGCTTTAAAAGAATCCTCTCCGAATTTATTTACTAAATTGACATATTCCTCTTCAGTAAGAATCTGTTTAAACTTTAAACCTGAAACAGATCCTGGATCAATAATAATATAACTTTCAAAGTAAACAATGTGTTCAAGTAACTTAGCATTTATTTCAAGAAGTATGCCAATCCTCGAAGGTATCCCCTTAAAAAACCATATATGTGCAACTTTCGAGTTCAGCTCTATATGCCCCATTCTTTCCCGTCTTACAGAAGATAGGGTAACCTCTACACCACACTTCTCACAAACAATCCCTTTATATTTTAACCCTTTATATTTACCACATAAACATCTAAAATCCTGTGTTGGTCCAAATATCTTCGCACAGAACAACCCATCTCTTTCGGGTTTAAAAGTCCTATAATTTATTGTTTCGGGCTTTGTTACTTCACCTGAAGACCAATCCCTAATATCTTCAGGAGAAGCAATGTTTATTCTTATTTTACTATAATCCATAATATTAACTTCTTTATTGCTTTTTTTGATCTTATACATAATAGCTCTCCTTAAGGCATATTAGCTATATTTTCCTTTAAAGTATCTTCATCATTCGCTTTCTCTTTTCTTATTAATTCAACATTGAGAGCTAAACTTTTCAATTCTTTCACCAATACATTAAAAGATTCAGGAAGACCTGGGTTAAAATCCATTGTTCCCTTTACAATTGCTGAATATATCTCATTTCTCCCACTAATATTATCAGATTTAATCGTCAATATCTCCTGAAGCATATATGCTGCACCATAGGCTTCAAATGCCCAAACTTCCATTTCACCCACACGCTGCCCTCCAAATTGAGCTTTACCACCAAGAGGTTGTTGAGTTATTAATGAATAAGGACCTGTAGAACGAGCATGAATCTTATCATCTGACATACGTTCAAGTTTCATCATATATATATATCCAACTGTTACTTTACTTTTAAAAAGCTCCCCTGTTATCCCGTCATACATGTTGACTTTTCCATCTTCTGGCAGTCCAGCTTCTCTTAAATAGTGTTTCACATCATCTTCAGTAGCACCATCAAAAACCGGGGTTTTGAAATTGCAACCTAATTTTTTACCTGCCCAACCAAGTATCAATTCATAAATCTGACCAACATTCATTCTCGAAGGAACTCCAAGTGGGTTTAAAATTATATCAATGGGTGTGCCATCTTCAAGAAAAGGCATATCTTCTACAGGCAAAATCTTTGAGACTACACCCTTATTTCCATGCCTTCCTGCCATTTTATCGCCTACAGATATTTTTCTGTCCACTGCAATTAATACCTTTATAATCTTAATAACCCCGGGAGAAAACTCATCTCCTCTTTTCATTTGATCAATTTTTTCCTGTAATTCATTTTTTATAGCTTCTACATGAAATCTTGACTTTGATTCAATCTCCCCTATTACTTCTTTGTCTTTTTTTGACATACTTTTCTTAATTATCTGTAGAAATTCTTCATCTAATTTTTCAATTTCTTGAAGAGAAATTAAAGCACCTTTTTTGTGTTTTATACCATTAAAAGAAAAACTCTTATGTGCCTTAGTGTTTTTTAATAAATTCTTTATTTTTTCAAATTTATCATCTATTAGTATTTTTTCTTCACTTATAAAGTTTCTTTTAAACCTTGAAATCTCAGATTCATCAATCTCAACCGCTCTTGCGTCCTTTTTTAGTCCCCTTCTCGTAAATATCTTTATATCAACAACAGTACCTTCAACTCCAGGAGGGCAATAAAGAGAAGTATCCTTAATTTCAGAAGCCTGCTCACCAAATATAGCTCTTAATAATTTTTCTTCAGGCGATAATTGAGTCTCACCCTTAGGGGATACTTTTCCAACGAGAATCTCTCCAGGTATTACATTTGCTCCAATTCTCACTATTCCATTTTCATCAAGATTCTTCAAAATAGACTCAGATACACCTGGAATATCTCTTGTTATCTCTTCTTTGCCTAATTTTGTCTCTCTTGCCTCAATTGTCTGCTCAACAATATAAATAGAATTAAATACAGAATCTTTTACAAGTCTTTCACTTAGAATAATAGCATCCTCATAATTATATCCCCTCCATGGGATGAATGCTGTAAGCACATTACTTCCAAGTGCAAGTTCTCCATTATCTGATGCAGGTCCGTCAGCCAGGATTTGACCTTTTCCCACTCTGTCACCAATTTTTACAATAGGTCTTTGATTAATCAACGTATTTTGATTTGACCTTCTAAACTTTCTCATTTCATACAGATCTGCACTAACTTCTGAAAAATCTACCTTGTTTTCTGCATTTTTATCAGTTCTTATTATAATCCTCTCTGCATCAGCATTCATTACAATGCCAGACCTTTTACATACAATATCAGCTCCAGAATCTTTTATTAATTTATGCTCCATTCCAGTTCCAACAATTGGGGCTTCAGGGTTAACTAGAGGGACTGCTTGTCTCTGCATATTTGAACCCATTAATGCTCTATTAGCATCATCATGCTCTAAGAATGGTATTAAAGCAGCTGAAACAGAAACAATTTGTTTTGGAGATATATCCATATAATCAACTTTTTCAGGTTGAATTAAAACTGTTTCATTACCTTTTCTTGCATTAACTCTTTTTGTGATAAAATTACCTAGTTCATCAATCTTTGCATTTGCCTGTGCAATAATATAACCTTCCTCTTCCCATGCAGTTAAATAAAACGGATAATACTCAAAAAGAGGCACCTCTTTTTTTGCTTTTTTTAAACATTTCATTTCTTGTTCTAAATTATCTTCTCTTACTAATTCTTTATATTTGAATTTCGAGTCTCCCGGATATCTTATTTTAAAGTAATTTACAACCCTTTTATCTTCAACTTTCCTATATGGAGTTTCAATAAAACCATAATCATTTACTCTAGCATATGTTGTTAAAGAAGAGATCAAACCAATGTTTGGACCTTCAGGAGTTTCTATAGGGCAAATTCTACCATAATGCGAAGAGTGAACATCTCTAACTTCAAATCCAGCTCTTTCTCTATTAAGTCCACCTGGACCCAGTGCAGATATTCTTCTTTTGTGAGTTGTTTCAGAAATAGCATTTGTTTGATCCATAAACTGAGATAATTGAGATGTTCCAAAAAATTCCTTTATAGCAGCAAAAACTGGTTTTGTATTTAATAAATCCCGAGGCAAAATTACAGAGATATCCTGAGCATTAGTTATTCTTTCTCTTATTATCTTTTCCAACCTCATTAACCCAATTCTGAATGCGTTTTCAACAAGCTCACCAACAGCTCTAATTCTTCGATTTGCAAGATGATCAATATCATCAACTTTCAACTTCCCCGTTCTATCATATTTCAACCTAAGAAAACCTCTTATAATCTCAATTAAGTCATCAATAGTAAGGGTATGGACACCCTCATTAAAATCTTTTTTAAATCCCAACTTAATATTTAATTTCAATCGTCCTACAAAAGAAAGATCATACCTTTTAGGATCTTTAACCATATTTTCAAAGAATTTTTTTGATCCCTCAAGAGTAATAGGCTCACCTGGTCTTAACTTCTTAAAAATTTCTATACATGCATCTCCCTGACTTTTCGGAACTCTATCATCAACCTCAATCTTACTTTTATCAGTAAGTTCTTTAGATGTATCAACACTTTTTCTTTTTTTATCCTTTCTTAAAGTATATGCAATCATAGGTCCAAACTCTTCTTCATCACTTTCTGGGAAGAAAACACTAAAATCAACATTCATATTTCTTAACTTTTTAATTTGAAAAGTAGAAATAGGCTCATTTAAGCTTAAAACATTTTCAATATCTATTGCAGAGTATAAAGCCTCAAATGTTTCAATATCAATGGGTACATAATCTGTCCCTAACTTTTCCAGATCTTTAACATGCTTTATCATTAGTTTTGTTCCAGCAGAAAGTATCTCTTTTTTCTTTTTATTATAAATAGGAGCACTTAATGTAGTATCTTTTAAAAACCTTGAATTTTTAAAGTAAAATATTCCATTTTCCACTTTTGCAGGGATAATAGTATAGAATTTTTTTAATATTTCTATATCATCTGAAAGACCCATAGCTTTCAAAAAAGTTGTGACATTAACCCTTTTTGTTTTTTTATCAAGTCTAAGTTGAAGTAGGTTTAACTTTTCCTCAAATTCAAGCCACGCACCTCTAGTTGGTATCAATTTTGCTGTAAATTCTCCCCTTGATTTACCTGGAAGGAAATATATCCCCGGAGACCTCTGCAACTGAGAGACAACAGCCCTTTCTGTACCATTTATAATGAATGTAGCTCTCTCTGTAATATATGGCATTTCTCCGAAAAATATTTCCTGCTCTTTTACATCATTAATAACCTTATTCCCGTCTTTATCTTCAGAATATAGAGCCAATCTTAACTTTACTTTCAAAGGTATCGAATAATCAAAACCTTTATCAAGGCATTCTTCTGGTGTATACCTCATTTTCAATCGTACTTCAGAGCCACAAAGATGACAAGTTTTACTCTTAATCGTACCTTTACTTATACATTCAGGGCAAACAGAATCAGCTCCTGTTTTAACTCCTATGCTTAGCAATGAACCGCACTTCTTACAATATAGCTGCGCATTCTCAATCCCCTCTAAATTTCCACAATTACAAGCCCAATCTCCAAGAGAATATGACACATAATCAAGAATTGCATTCTCTTTGAAATCTGAAATGGGGAAAATTGATTTAAAAGCAGCGTGTATTCCTAAACTTTTCCTTTTTTCAGGCAGTTCATTAATTTGCAGAAAAATATTATAAGATTTTCTCTGTATTTCTAATAAACCAGGAATCTCAATAGGAGCTTTAATTTTAGAGAAATCAATCCTCTCAATATAACTTTTTTTATTTTGCATATCTATCCTTCAATTTATTTTAATAAAAAAAAATAAAAAAGACATCTATTTAATCTCTACTTCTGCTCCTATTTCTTCAAATTTCTTCTTTATTTCTTCTGCTTCTTCTTTTGAAACACCCTTTTTCACATCACCAGGAGCATTATCTACAACCGCTTTTGCTTCTTTTAATCCTAAATCAGTTATCTCTCTAACTACTTTAATAACATTAATCTTTTTAGGACCCACTGTTTCTAATATAACATCAAAATCGATTTTTTCCTCTTGGGTTTCTGCATCTTCAGTAGAAACAGCACCACCAGCAACTGGCATAACTGCCATTTCTGCTTTAATACCATACCTTTCTTCAAATTCTTTGATATATTCTGACAACTTAAGTACAGTCAAATTATCAAGATGCTTAAAGAAATCTTCCTTTTTAAATTCAGCCATTATTTTCCTCCTTTCCTTTTTTATCCTTTAAATTATTCAATAAGACTATAAAATTCTTAAGAGGAGCGGACAAAGACATTCCAAATTTTTTCAAAGGCATTGCTACTGAGAAAGCAATTTGCGCCATTAATTGTTCTTTGTTTGGAAGCTTTGCAACTTCTCTTACCTTATTAATATCTACAAAAGTATCTTCAATAAAGCCAGGTTTTATTTTTATCTTTTTATTTTCCTTTTCAAAATCTACAATAATTTTTGCAACTTCAATAAAATTTTTATCAGCATATGCAACAGCAGTTGGTCCATTAAAAAGTTCTCTACCATATTTTTCTTTTTTTTCTTCAAAATATTTTATAGCAATCCTGTTTTTTATAACTTTAACATTTGCTCCAATTTTCTTTACCCTACTTCTTAAATCTTCAAATTCAGCAACATTTAATCCTCTATAATCAAAAAGATACACCCCGTTATTGCTAAATAATTCTCTCAAGTTTTCAACTTCCTTTTTTTTTCTTTCTTTACCCTGTGTATTAGTCATTGAATCCTCCTCAACTATTTTTCAAATTCCTGTATACTTAATTTAATGGAAGGGCTCATTGTTGAGCTAACATAAATTGATTTAACATATCTACCTTTTAAAGAAACAGGCCTTGCTTTTAATATAGCTCTAACAAAATCTTTTATATTGGAAACTATATCATTTGTATTAAAAGAAATCTTACCAATACAGGAATTTATAATCCCGGTTTTATCTACTTTAAATTCTATCCTTCCTTTTTTTATATCACTTACAGTATTTTTTATATCAAAAGTAACTGTCCCTGATTTTGGGCTGGGCATCAAGCCTTTTGGCCCTAGTAATTTTCCAAGTTTCCCAATATGCTTCATCATATCGGGAGTAGAAACAATCACATCAAAATCAAACCAATTCTCTTGCTTAATCTTTTCCACAATTTCCTCTCCACCTACAAAATCCGCTCCCGCTTGTTCAGCTTCTTTTTGTTTCTCACCAGAAGAAATAGCAAGTACTCTTATGACCTTTCCTGTACCATAAGGCAAAACAACAATTCCCCTAACCATTTGTTCAGGGTATTTCGGGTCAACTCCAAGTCTCACTGAAATATCAACAGATTCATCAAACCTGGATGATTTAATATCTTTCAATAAAGAAATTGCTTCTCCAACAGGATACTCTTTCTCTTCAACTTTCCCTTTTGCATTTAAATATGATTTTCCTCTTTTAGTCATTTTTTATCTCCAATCCCATAGATCTTGCTGACCCTTCTACTATTTTTAAAGCCTCTATAATTTCATTAGTATTTAAATCAGGCATTTTTATCTTAGCAATCTCTTCTACTTGCTTTTTTGTTACTTTCCCAACTTTCTCTTTATTTGGTTCACCTGATCCTTTCATTATACCTGCTGCTTTTTTTAACAAATAAGAAACCGGCGGTGTCTTATATTCAATACTAAATGTCTTGTTAGGATGTACCATAACTTCAACTGGTACAATCATTCCATCTTCCATTTTTGATGTTGCTTTATTAAATTGATTTACAAATTCCATTATGTTCAATCCATTTTGACTTAATGCTGGGCCAACTGGAGGTGCGGGTGTTGCTTTACCAGCTGGTAATTGAAACTTAAAGCTCGTTACAACTTGTTTCTTTTTTGGACCTGCCATTTATCTATCTCCTAAATTTTTTCAACTTGTAAAAAATTCAAATCAACCGGTGTTGGTCTACCGAAAATCGTAACTATAACCTTTAATAGATTTTTCTCTTCTTGAACCTCATCTACAATACCATTAAAATTAAGAAATGGACCATCAATAATCTTTACTGCTTCCCCTACTTCAAAATGATATTTAGGTTGAGGTGTAGCTTGAGTTAATTCAATGTGTTTTAAAATAGTTGAAACTTCTTTCTCAGATAGAGGTTTCGGCTTCTTCCCTGCGCCAACAAAACCAGTCACTTTAGAAGTATTTCTCACAAAATACCAATTTTTATCATCCATATTCATTTTTATTAACATATATCCTGGGAAAGATCTTTTTTCGCTTACAACCTTTTTACCATCTTTGATTTCAATTACATTCTCTTTTGGTATTACAATTTTCTCAATTTGATCACCCATTTTAAATTTTTCAATTTTTTCTTCAAGTGCTTTAAACACAAATTCCTCAGAACCTGAAAACACGTGAATTACATACCATTTCTTAGACATTTTCTATTCTATTAAATCTATTACCTCGTTAATAATTTTTGAAAAGATAACATCTACTAAAAACAAATAGATTCCAAATATCAATGATGAAATAATTACTGCAATTGTTGTTTTTTGCATATCATTTTTAGTAGGCCATGTTACCTTTTTTAATTCACCTCTAATCTCGTTTAAATAATTTCCAATACGTTTAAAAATATTTTCTTTCTTTTTATTCATTTTCTTTAAAACAGGTCAGGAGGGACTCGAACCCCCAACAGCCGGTTTTGGAGACCGGTGCTCTACCAATTGAACTACTGACCTATTTGACCTCCTTGTGCTCTGTATGTTTTCTACACTTTGGACAATATTTTTTTAAATTCAATTTGTCCGTTGTATTCTGTTTATTTTTATATGTAGAATAGTTTTTCTCATTACAGTCTTTGCACATAAGGCTTATTTTTATTCGTTTATCACTCTTAGCCATGTTTTACTCAATAATTTCAGTTACAGAACCTGCACCAATTGTTCTACCACCCTCTCTTATTGCAAACTTCAAACCCTTCTCCATTGCTATTGGCGTTAATAACTCTATACCAAAAGTAGTGTTAT
>Ga0114918_10000139_pt1 | contig 58415 bp, 79 predicted proteins | sample LantaG_FD_87015 | JGI IMG/M metagenome (GOLD analysis project Ga0114918, IMG submission 87015) | Deep subsurface microbial communities from Baltic Sea to uncover new lineages of life (NeLLi) - Landsort_02402 metaG | ecosystem: Environmental > Aquatic > Marine > Oceanic > Sediment | place... | reverse complement strand
TACATATATTGTTGTTAATGGTTTTGCCAGACATGCCCATATTGTATGGATACCCGCTTGACCGCCTGAGATTGTTTCCTCTATTTTCTGCGGCTTTTCCGTTCCAAATCCCTCAGTCCATGCCTCTGCGCTGGTAGTTAAATTCGCAGGAGTTGTTAAAATAGTAGCTGCCTTGCTTGTTCGATCTATCTTCCCCAACGCCCCAGTTGTTCCATCGGGATACTCGATCTCAATCCAGAACTCATCGTTTTGAAGAACTACATTATCAGTGTTTAGTTCGACTGTTAATGTTGGATTCGCAGCACACCACAAATCGGCAAGTTTAAACCTCAGTGGTCGTGTGTATTCTTTGGCGTTTGCATTTGATACCATCTTGGCGGAATATTCGTTTGTCCCGTCATAGGTTGCGCTTCTATAAACCGCTATATCTTCTTGGATATTTCCTTCAAAATAATATTCCAAGAATTTATAAATGTAATTGCCATCATCAACTGAGTGGAAACGAACTCTGTAAGCACCTCCTGTTGGGCCAGTATTCATATAATTTACCGCAGCAGGGATTTTACAACGTTTGAAGAGAATATCATGCGCTGTATTTACATCTGAAATCAAATAATTATCTCCATCAACATCTTGAATATCAACATCTTGAATATCAATATTTCCACCCCTTGTGGTTGATAAAATGAACAAGTCTGTTACAGTTCCTCCAGTCAATTTAAACGATCCTCCACTCCAATAAAAACTACCAGTTATATTTATTGCCCCAGCAGTAATTTGTTCGTAATAAACATTTTCCCAATAGGTACAACAATCATCCCCCGCAGTACTAATACCGCAGTTATCATCTACCAACAAAGTACAATCAATAAGTCTAACATCCACATCAGCGGCCCCAATATTTAAATTATCTCCAGCAATAAACTCTAATCCAACCCAAATATCCCAACCAGTAAGGCTAATATCCCACGCTCCCCCGGTCTTTCCATCAATCGCCCCTCCGCCCGTAACCATCGTTTCATAAGAATCGTCTAATCGTTTTGTTGAAATAATCGTTACAGGATTAGCGGCTACTCCATTTGTGCTTACATAGGTCGTATCTCCCGTCAATTGCTCTGCGTGGTCGCTTGCAATATAAATTATTCCACCCGCATCGACTGCCGCAAGACCAAGGGCAAGCGTCAAATACGCAATAGTTGAACTGTTCCACGTTGCATCAGAGTCATCTTGACTTGAAGCGTGGTAGACATAAACTGGAGATGCCATTATTTCACCTCCTTCTCGGCGACTTCCGCTGTAATGTTTTCTTTCTCAACCAAAAGTTTGTCAATTTCTGTTTGTTTTTCTATTTCAATTTCGATCAACCTTAACTTCAATTCAGTTGCGGTTGCGTATTGGAGTTCAAAGGTTTCTCCTTTTTCGATTTTCTCAATCACAGACGCTATTTCTTGGTCTTTCAGCCCTTGTTCAACATGATCTTGCCTAATCAGGATTTCTTTCACAACGTCAGCCTTAGCGGGAAAATCATAAGATCTTCGGTGTTCTCGTTTAAAATCGTCCATGAAGGCAACCTGAATCCGTTGTTTCCCACCTGCCTGTATGGTTGATTCTATTATTTTGTAATCCATCATTCTATCCTTATCCTCACAATATATTCCAGTAAAACCTTCTTTTGCTTTCCCTGAGACTGGAAATATAATTTTTCCTGCCTATCTTTCTCAGCAAAGCAAAATCAAACAGATTCACCGGTATTCGCTCAAGAGCTTTGTGCATATTACGGTCTGCCCAAAAGTCATCACCATAATATGACTTTGGAATCTTTAATGAGTTCATTCTATCCCACTATTACTCGCCCCTCAACCCTATCGGTGCATCCGGTGGTACATAATATACTGCTCCGAAATTCACCTCGCCTTGACAAACTTCTACATTGTCACTCCACGAAATTGTGGATTCTAAGACTTCACTATCCACTTCCCGAATAGACTGAACGCCTAAGAAATATCTGCCTTCCTCCGTGAATGTGTAAGTATAAGTAGTCTCAACCGTTTCCGCCTTCAGTACAATGTTTGATCCGTCTACCGCCTTCGTATACACCTTATACTTCGTGGCGTTTTCCACAGTATCCCATGCCATAGTTATCTGATTGGTTGGATGCCAAGTCTGTGCGAGAACTATCCCTGGCACGGTGAATGCAAACAGTACGATTAAAAGTATGATTAGTTTTTTCATGATGCCCTCCTCCTTAATATTGTTAGTTTTTTGCTCTCCTGTTAGGATCATTAACCGTCTCGGCCTTTTCTTTGACTCCAAGTTCGGCATTGAATATAGCCATGTGTGCTGTTGATACCGCACTGTAGCCCGGCTCTTTTGCTAACGCCTTCGCCACCATGTAATGAACGATGGGGTTCGCGTAGATATCAGCCAAAAGCATAGTTCCTGTTTTTGCAATGTCAGCCGGGGTGTCAACATACGATTCCATGACATACCCCTGATTGCTGGCCGGTTGCTGTGGGTATACAAGGAAGTTCCGGGGTTTCCGGTCATCAAACATATAAAACCGAACCACTGCTGATGCGGTATCGGTAGCCCATGCCTTTCTCTGTGCATCCAGAATCTTTCTGTCAATCAGGTTGATTATGTTCCCCGGGACCGCCCCATCCGTTCCCATGTTGTGTGACAGGCTAATCAGTGATATTGCTGTGGTGGGAATGGTCTGTAACACTCCCTCTACCAGCTTAACCGCGAGTTCCTTAATATAGGCGTCCGGCTTCAGAGCAACAACTTCCCTTTCGCCATCGTTGAACCAACCAAGTAGCTCGTCTTCCGAGAACCTGTCGTTCGTAATGTCTTGAAGGATAATCTCTGCCTTATCCATACAATTCTGTGCTGTTATTATTGACATCCTTCCCCCTTAAAAGTACTGGATATTTCTGTCATAATATGGCGTTGTCCTGGGTGAGAACTTGCATAATTCGGCCAGTTGTCCAAGGGCAGTTGCGTTTTCCCCCATGTGATATTTCATGTTGACCCCACCAGCCTTGATCTCTTCCGGGATACGCTTTAACAGCCTTACCGTCGCCCCATCTACTAACAACCCTTCGTGTAGCCGTGTGGGGAGACAGTCCGGCTTATCGGTATCGTCTGCGAGGGCATCCGGGACTTTATAATAACTGATAGGAATATCCTCTGCAGTCTCCGGACAGAGAAGGCCCCAGATATACGTGCCATCCCATGCAAGCGCCTCTACCGATCCTGTAAGCGTAGTCCCGTCGTAACATGCCTTCATCGCCGCCACATTGGGGAATAACATGGTGATATCTGTTTCCTGCGTTGCATTACGTGCCCTGTAAAGATCATGGTCATAGTCAGTAGGTAACCGGGTCTTAGCCTCATATCCCGTTATGCTGTCTTCGTATGCCTCCAGGGTGATTATTTTGGTCTTTTGTAATGCCTGAATACAGTAAGCGCCCGCTATTTCTTTCAATGTCCTGTTGATCTCCCGGAGGATCACGCTATCCAGAAACATCTTGTCCGGGTAAAGAGAGCTGATGTTGAAGTTCACTATTTCGTACATCTCAGATACGAGCATGATATCCTCCCTACACTACCGGGCAATCTTCTCCCGGGAACAACCGGTTCCATTTCGAAATTGCCGATTCCTTGGCCGCCGAAGGGAATGCCGTAATTCGTTCTTTGTTCGCCGTCATCCACTTGGCAAAAGGTTCTTTTGTCAGCGACATAAACTCGCGGGTGATCATCCCGATAGATACTGCCGGGCTTACTGTGTCCGGCTGGGGATTTTCCGTCTGTTTTTTCTGTGCTGCCTCTTTGACCGCCAGTTCTTTTTCCACCTGTTTTCTCATCTTCGGGTCATAGATGCGGTAAAATCCGGTCCCTATCAGGTAATTCCTGTGATCTTCCGAATTGACATCTGCAACCCTGGCACCGGTACCGTCATCCTCGAATCGGTACTTAAACCCATATAAATTGACCTCTGTTGCTCCTTCTCTTTCTATCAAACATTCTACAAGCATGTGATTCCTCCTGTTCTTTTTAATATTATAGGGAAGCAAGGCAAGGGACGAGGCAATCCCTCGCCTTACTGTCCGCTCATGAGTCGGACTATATTGTTATTCCCCGAACTCCGCAGCCCGGTACAGCAGGTTGCCGTACACGTCGCCTATGGCCGGAGTCGTCGCTGCCGCTACTACTTTAGCAACGATAGTCCTGTCGTTGGCATTATCCACGTCTATCGCATCGAGGAACGTCTTTTTGTCCGCTCTTGCGATACCCCCTGCCTGCGCTACGGTACTCGCGGTAATGAAATTCGAATCGGCAACAATATCGTCCTCGTCGTCGTTCAGGATACCTACTGTCAGGGTGATAGTCGGTGTTGCACACGCTTCCAGATCATCAGCCCCCAGTGTAAAATCTACTGGGATACATCCAGCCGGAAGAATAGCCAACCCTATCAAATCACCCGCTGCCAACGACGTGGCCGCTGCATATTGGCCGGAGCTGATATATACCTCACCTGCGGAGTGAGGGATCGCTGCCGGCCTTCCGCTTTTTACGTTTTCACTTTCGAGATAACTCATTATTATATCCTCCTTAATTTTGATTTGTTGTACCCTCCCGCCTTCACAGACGAGAGGGCTTATATTGCTTACGGTTTTGTGGCTGCGGTATCGATTGCCATGATGCCGTAGTCCAGGCCGTTAAATGTTACCTTTTTGATTCCAAGGATGGCCGCTGTGGAGATAAACAGCTTATCACCGTTGTCCCTGGTTTCTTCGTGCCATTTGTAACGCAGTCCGTTACCGGGTGATCCATACGCAACCACCATGGCCTGTTCTCCGAGAAGAAGACCCCGTGTGGCTGCAACAGCGCCCCCGGCCCCGTAGTCCGTGAACCTGATACAGGCCTTGTGCTGCTGAAGGACTACGCCATTGTGCATACCAAGGGCACCCGTGAATATGGGATTCTTGCGTCCTTCTGCGGCTGCCGCGGCTTTCTGCATGGCCAGCCAGCCGGTTGCTCCGGTATCCTGTCTCAAGTCGTAAACCTGATAACCGTCACCGACCCATACGTAATGCTCTTCACCGTTGATCTTGATAGGCTGGATCTGCGGGATACCCTGCGTCCCGCCACCCATCATGGCCGCATACGCAACCGCCTTGTCGATCAGGGTGGTTGTCATCTTGTTGGTCGCTTCCACGTCGCCTTTGGCCGTACCATTCGCGTAAATGATATGGTTGGAATCCGGCGCGGTAAGTGAGTTGTTCGCAAACCCCGTGTAACTCGTGGGATAAACGTACTCCGTATTGGTCCCCCGTGACCCGGAGGCATACATGAAACAGAGTTCGTCGAATACCCTTGCCCACCACTCAGACTCACGTTTCCGTGAAACATTCCTGAGTTTGTGAATGGTTCTCTTGCGACTCATGGTATCTCCGGCATTGACCCCGCCCCTCATCTGCTCGATGTAAACGGAATCAGTATAGAACCGGAGACCCTCTTCTTTGTTTTCTAAAACATCTCGGCCTTCAACCGGCTGCATTTTCAATTGCATACTCAAATCGAAAGTAATCAGATCGCCTGCACTGTTTTCCAGCTCCGTTAATCTCTGGAGCGGCATGGAAGTGGCTTCACCGTCTCCCATAAACTTCCGACCCCAATAGCTTTTACGCGGCGTGTCTACTGCCAGAAAAGCAGAAAACTTTTTAACCGCTTTCGCGTCTCCTACTCCTACTATAGTTGCACTCATGGTTCATTCCTCCTTAGAGTTTTATTTTCATTCTACTGTCTTCCGTTCCTACCCAGCTATTGAATGAACCGGTCGGCTATAATTGAACCGTTGGAACAACTTCTGCTACTTCTTCATCGGACTTCTCATGTCCGCTACTTTTCTCATTCCCTCTGCTTTTTCTTCCTGCTCCGTAGCCATTATCTTGGCTCTTTTAACCGCAGCGGCAAGGCGCTTCTTATCCTTTTGGATAATAAGGGCTTCTGACAATGCCCTGACATCATCCTCTTCCCGCCATTTCTTTTGTTCTTTGGTTAACGCTTTGTCTGATGTTGCCATTGTTGGTACCTCCTCGAGACTCATTTTATTATCCCCCTACCATCTCTCGTCCTGCTGTATATCCCCGTGATATATTGCCGGGTTTCCCCAGTAACGACCGAAGGGTTTTGTATCCTTTGTGACAACACTCCCGGCTCCGATCTCACATTCCTCGCCTATAGTGACACCCGGAAGGATGGTTGATCCTGCACCGATTCTTGCACCCCGCTTGATCGTTATGGGTTGCCTCCCGCTACGAGACATATTCTTTCGGCCATGAGTAATATGCCTGGTATTGGTTGTCATAACCCCGTTAGCAATAACAACGTCATCCTCGATTATCGTACCTTCCGATATATGCGACTGATGATAGATGCTGACATGCCTTCCGATTGTTACCTTGTCAGCCACATAGACCATCGGCCTGATATCCGCATCATCAGGGAGTATTGATCTATTCTCAATTATCGCTGAGGGGTGTATCGCCATATCCTTGTTTCTCCTTCTCCCTTCCCGTATGCAAACGGCCCAGGGAAGATTTCGCATTCATGTTTTTCCATCATGTCTATAATTTCTTCGTATCTGTCCCGGTGCGCATCATCCAGTACCAGAAACCGCCTGAACTTATTGATGGCATGCCTGGCACAGGCCACCCTTGCTCTGCCATCTATCATCACCCAATCGAAGGGACCAACCGGATCAATGACAGAAGCATATGTCTTGAATGTCTTGCCCTTCGTTCCCTCGTGCCCCTCTTGATATTCTCCGTCAGGTGGAGCATAAATCAATCTCATGTTGGATGGAATATCGCTCACCAATTTCATATACCAGTCGATATCGTGCTCAACAGACGTGACATGTTTAACCCTTTCGGCAAACCACAACGTAGATCCCCCGGAACCCCACTCAAACACTGTATCGGTAGGATCAAAGTTGTCTTCTATGAATTTCACGGCATCTACTGTCAGCCAGGGAGTTACTTCCATCACCTTACCTCCCACCAGCACGGATGTACGAGTAGCTGAAACATCCCTGCTTCCATCTCATTAAAGACTTTAATCACATCATCCCTGACGTGATCACCCACGGGATTACGCTCATGTGTGTCTAAATTGTCACAACCACCTTGCCACCTACCGCCGCTATCGGAGAGATAGGCATGTCGCTTTAAAAAATACGTTTCATACTCAAGGCCAACGTCTTTGAGAGATAGCCGCACAAGCCCGTCAGGATTGGCGTAAGATGCGGGGGGGCGACACTCCTGCCACACCTGAAAATTGACGTAATTAAGCTCATGGCACGATGGATCTCCGTGTGAAGATGTCCCGATAATATCTCGGCCTGTTTCTCTCAAGAACTCCAAGGGTTTCATAATAATGTCTTTGATCTCCGCCTTCTTGCCTCCATTAATCCATTCTGTGATTGCGGCAGTGTGATAGCCGATATTGTGTCCCATCTCTTGCAATTCAAGTAATTGATCGTGAAATCTCTCCGAGTAGTCAAAGTATGGTGCTGTCGGAAGAAGGAAATATGTTGCTTTGATTCCCTCTGCCTGCTCTCCCCGGGCAAAGGCCAAAGCGTGATCAATATCGTGATCGACATCATGCCGTATTGCGTAGTACCGACGGTCTATGACAATACCGCTTGCCTGATCTTCCAGAGTGATATGCTTGCCATCAATCATGCGGATCAGATCAAAGTAATTTTCACCGTTGCGTTTATTGATAATCATCGGCCCATTAGCCCCCTGTATATCGCCTTAATTTTCGGCACCTGACTCTCCATGGTAAAATCGTGACGTATCTCTCGCACCCGTTTCCGGTACTTCTCATGCTCTTCATAGACCTTCGGGATATCCTCAACCCGGTCAACCACAACCCCAATACCGTGTTTTTCGACAAACTTCGCACACTCCGCAGCATGTAAGACGATAACGGGAATCCCCGCCGCTATGTACTCGAACAGTTTATTCGGCATAGCCATTTCCCATTGTGGATGAGATACGGGGCAACCGACAAGGCCCCAATCGTGCCGTGTCAACTCCTTCAGTAAAATATGATAAGGCAGCATGCTTATATAGACTGCTCCGGCCTTTAAGTATTCATATATAAAGAGATTGTTGGCGCCATAGACCACAAAAGGAATATCAAGTGCCGTTAACCCCCGTGCGATAGGCCTATAGTCTCTATAAGCCAATGCCTTTTTTCTTTCTGCAGGGGCATCGTCTTTTATTGCCAAGAGTCCCCCTTCATAGGCAATACCCCCGATTCTTGGCAGTTGTTCTTCTACGATCATGGCCTCCGTACACATGCTGTATATTACGTCCCTTGGCTTGGAATCCGGCAGACCGTGATATCTTACTGCCCCCTCCATATACGCCTCAGACGGGAAAATATAAGCATCTGCGGCTTTCATTGCTCGGACTTCATCTTTAGTTGCTTCCCCTGACCTCATTGACTGAAGATCATGGCAATCATAGACGAGTGGTATTTCGGGCCGTGCCGCTTTTGCCTTGTAAACAATCCAGTCCGGCTCATTGTGGACATGGTACAGATCCACGCCGGTTATCATCTGAAGCTTTACCTTAAACTGATCTGCCGTTTCATAGAATGAGATGAACGGTAGTTGGAGCTGCATGTCCTGGTTAGCTATGCGCGCCGCCAAGAAATCCACAGGAACCCCGGCATTCATCAGGGACAACCCCTCCTTAACTACCCGGATACAACCATGATATGATATTGATAATACGCCCATTTATACCTCTCTCCCGTATTCTTCCATCTCCGCTTCAGACATCTTTTCCATCGCCCTTTCCAGTGCTTCCCCTGTCAATCCCTCCAGGTGGGCAAATTTACCTTCTTCTTCGTTGCCTTCTGCCGATGAAACACCCGTCAATGTTTTAGGTGCCCCTGCCCTTGCTTTGTCTGCTGCCGTCTTCTTTGCGGCCTTTATAAGGGCTTCCTTCTCTTCTTCCTTTTTCTGAGCATCTGATTTCTTGTCGTCGGGAATCAGGTACGCCATCTTTTTATATGCAGCCTTGAGAATATCGTAATCACCCATTGCCGCACCTTCTTCGGTTGCCAATATTTTGTTGACATTGGCCGCAAACATGCTTAGCAGATTCTCGTCACTGCTCACTTCCGGGTGTTTAGACAGGTAATAATCCTGAGCTCCCTGCCAGTTTGCCTGCACAGAGGCTTTCTGAAACTCATCAGACATCTCGATCTTGGCCTCGATCTTTGTCTGTTCCCTTACGAGTCCTTCACGTTTCGCGTTGTACTCATCCACATCGTAGGTGCCGTCCTCGTATTTAGCCTTGATCCCTTCCAGTTCAGTTGTAATTTCATCAATCCGGGCTTTGGCTCCTTCCGCATCTACCAGCGGCCCCATTTTCCCGGAAGACGGGGGAGTTTCTAAATCTTCCTCCTCGTCTTTACCCTTGTCTTCCTCCTCGCCTTCTTTCTTACCCTTGTCATCTCCATCGGCATCAACTTTACCCTTGTCTCCTGCGTCTGCGGCAACCTTGGCAGCATCATCATCCTTGTCGTCCTTGTCCTCCTTGCCACCCTTGTCATCTCCATCGCCTGTACCCTTGTCGGTGTCCTTGCCTGTGTCACCCTTGTCATCATCCTTATTGGGGTCATCTTGGCCGCCGGCCACGTCACCGGCATCCTTTTCATCCGCATCTGCCTCTTCGAGTGCGGCGATCTCTTCTTCACTCAATCCTAATCCGTCATATTCTCCCATTACTCCGTACCTCCTGTTTTTTTTAACGGGCAATAAAAAGGCCATGTGAAGATGTGGCTCCACATAGCCTGTTTTATTCTTGCGCTTCTTCCAGTTGGCCGACCGAAAGAAAACCCGTTAAATTGTTGTTTAATTATTAATAGTTACTTCATGTCCCGCCTCTCCGTCTTTTCGATTTCGTTCAAAACCTTAGCCTTTTCAATGGTAGATTTTTCTTTTGTACCCACGGTCTCGGCTTCGGTCTTCTCGGTCTCGGCTTCAACCTGTTCTATCTGGGCATCTGTTTTGCCTGCTTCCGCCTGGGTCTTATCGACTTTGGCAGCCGCAAGTTGTATTTCCAATTTCTGAATCAGGTCTTGCAACTGTTGTTGTTTGGCCTCGGCATCCGCCTGTGCCTGCTTCTGTGCCTGCACCTCGGGGTCATTCGGGTCTGCATTGGGGTCTTCCTGCCCATTGATGGCCCGGATTCTGCGAACAAGCTCATCCTTGCCGGGGATGTCAGACACTTCCACAACCAGATCAAGCAAGGCAATAGCTATTTCAGGCGGTAACGGCTTGATCATCTCAAGCATAGATTCAAACATTGACTGCCTCAGCGTGGCATTGTATGCCTGTGTATCCACTACAAAATCTGCTTTTCTGGCCGTAATGTCGTTTAGTTCCCCATCGTCCCCCGGTTGTTCCCGGTTGATATGGACAAATTCCATCTGATTCTTATCACCCGTTATCCTCATGATTCGTTCTTCAGTCATAAACTGCTCAATCAGGGATAGCTCCATTGTACCCGCAGATTGTACCGCCATCCGATCATTATCGAACACTTCAGCAGTCACGACATGCCCTTGGTCCTGCCGGGCATGTATCGCCCTGCCGGATGTGGCATTGGTCTGCCTCCCCATATTCTCGTCGGTGACACCGGATACGTCCTGTATCATCTTGGCGTCTAATTGCATCAGGGCAACGTGTTCCTTTGCCAGGCGTTGATCATCCCTAATGTCCACCGTAGAGTCGGGTCTCTTTTTAATGACCCCGTCCGGGCGATTAACCTCGCGGTAAAATTCGTCCCAGTTGTCGGTTGCATTATCATCTACTATTGCCCGATTGGTTGACAGGATATACAAGGCCTTGGAATATCTCTTGTTGAGGTCATCCTGTGGGTCTATTATGTCCCTGACCGAACCGTAGGACTCGTTTTTCTTTTTCCGCCGATATGCCCACATGGGGACAAACGGATACCGGTTGTGATTGTATGGGGATTCCTCGTCTTGCAATGGATACGTCATGCCTTCTGCAAACATCATGCAGCGAATTATCTTTTGCAAGGCATCATAGGTGGTGGCATGTCCCCCGTTTATCAGTTGTTGCATGGGTTCGTTGTCTTTGTCGTATGGCGTTCCTGCCAGCGTGCCCAATCCCTTTCCACTGAGAAGCTTTCTCTTTTCGGGTTTTGTATACCAGCATTCAACCAGCCGGATACGAGACCGACGAGAAGTAGACGCGCTGCCACTTTCTTCCCCCTCGCTTTCAGACTCAACCGTAATCTCGCTTTCGTCCTCAATGCCCGAATAGTCGTAATAGGTGTTGCTCTTCGTTGCCGCAGTCTTGAGCGCTCCGGCATGGTCGGAGAACATGGCAACCGCTATATCCAAGTCCACTATCTTAGTCCGGAAAATAAACCTCGCATCTGACAGGTCCAACTCAACAGACAGCGGGTCATACCAAATATTACGCCAGTCCTCATACCTGTAATAGACCGGCTCGTCTTCGGGATCATCTCTCACTCCCAACTCCAACCAGCCTAATCCAGACTTAACTGCATCGGCAAACGCCCTTGACCTATGGAATGGCTCCATATTGACATCAGACACATATTTCATAATCTTGGTCTTGGTTTCGGCACCCTTGGTATCATCCTCTGTCCTGGGCAACACCCTGTAATCGATTCGTGTTCGCTTCTCTGTGCCCAATATCCAATCAATGGCTGCCTTGACTCGATTGATTGTGAGGGCTTTCTGCCCCCTGGCTTCCAGAGCATCACTGTCTTTTTGTGACCACTGTTCCCCCTCATATACGTTGTGATCCTTGATCTTTCGCTGCCGTTGACCTAATTGTGTGGCTTTAGTCTGTGTCCACCAATCCAACACTTGACGATATCGCTTGATCGTCGCCGGTTTTCGCAACGGTGATGCTGGCTTAGCCTCTGCATCGGGGTTGAGGCCCATCTCCTTAATCGTTTCAGTGTCCGTCAAGGCCGAATATTCAGGTTTCGTTTCCACATTATCCCATAATTCAGGCATCTTCCTACTCCTACTGTATTACCAGCAATCCGCTCTCAGTCGCTCCTAAATAACGTCTTTCCCCGTTCAGTATGATCTCGCCCTCACCAACGAAAGTCTTATCTCCCGGCAGGTCGGGATCCGGAATCCCATCTAATAACTGTTCTATGCCGCCTTGGATTAACTCAGCCAGTTCTGCCATGTTTCTGGTTGACGGGATGCCGAGGTCAAATAACTCATGTACGTCCATGCAGACACGGAACATATAGGACACAAAGTCATCATTCTCTTCCTCGCTGAACTTCCACAAGTCACTATGATAAATGACATATCTCTTGTTGCGATTGGATGTGCGCGGCACCTTTGGGGCCAGCACTAACACCACCTGATCGTCACCGTCTACGTCCATTCTGTCGAGATATTTAACTACCTGGCCCATGATGAACCTCCTTTGATGCTGTCTGTTCCTCAGCCACACAATTTGTTACGTTCCCTGTCTGGTCAGAGCTGAGAACTATTCTATATTCCGGGATAAGCTCCCCTTTTTCCAGTCTCCTGAATTTCGGAGAGAGTCCCCGATACTCAAAATAAGCCTCGTAATCAAAACTCTCTACTCTCATAGGAACAAATTGGAGTATCCCCAGCATTTGTGCAACTTGGCGAGGTTTTTTCCTGACATTTCTTGCCCCTATAGAAAATTTTCCAAACCTGTTTTCCATTCCCATGCCTCCCTACTTTCTTTTTTTGGGCTGCCGTGCAGTTCCTCTGTTACCTGCACCGCCACCTTCTCCGTTTCTCTTACGTATTGCTTGTCCCATGTCATGTCTCCGTATGATGTTCCGCCTTCGTCCGCCTATATATCTTTCCCTTGGAACTCACAACAAAGCTGGTCTTTGCCCCTTTTTTACGGCAGCTTACTATGATTACCTTGCCTCGTTGCCATCTGGTTTGAATTGCCAAATAAACTCTTTCCATTACTTGCACCCATGTTGCATTTTTCAAGTTTACAGATATATACCCACTTAGATTTTGGTGACATTGTTGTACTTGCTATAAAATTCTCACACTTTACACCAAGACAAGTAACTATTTCACTTTTACTTAAAATTCTATTCATCTATCTACCTACACCCGTGGCAGCTTGAACACTGCCTGCAGACAACCTTCCTACCTAATGAATTAATTATCTCAATCGGAAAGTTCATCCTTTTTTTCTTTTCAATTCTTGGTTTTACATAGGGCCTCTTTGCTTTCTTTTTAGCATTTGGGTATAACATAGTGTCCCTCCCTATAACGCCATTGCGCTCGCCGGCCTGTCCCGGTAATGACTTTTTTCGTGTGATACAACTTCAAAACCCCGCGCCCCGGTTCTCAGGGCATCTGCGGGATGAGACGCAAAATTATGTAACGGCATCTGCCGGAATCCTGCCAGCTTCTCGTCCCACTCCCTTTGGTAGCTGTCCAATCCCTTTATTAGTTCCGCACAATTCTCTTTATCAATCCATGTCGTCGCCAAAAACCGCCTGGTCTCTTCGATTCCATCCATAAGATCACCGCGCTTAACTACCCTCGTCCTTAATCCGGGCATCAGAGATTCAAAAACCTGTAGCCGGGACTTCCCGTCGGCTTGAGAGTAATCATGCACGCTCATATCGTGGGGGAAGTAGTGAGTCCCCCAGATATAACCCTTCTCCTGTAATATCTTGACGTAATGGCCCATGCTTTCATTAAAATTCTCGTAATAATCCACCAATCGGTTCTGTAAGCCGACTCTCTGATGGAATACGATTGAGTTCTCGTCGCTTCGCCCCAAATCCCAAAAGGTATTAACGGGGATATCCGGCTCGAGGGGAACGATTGTTAATCGTTTTTGTTCCCGCATTCTGGTCATCTCTCTGGCATAGTACGCACCCTTTAGGGCCACGTGGAACGGTTCGTCAGGTGTTGATGGAAACTCACGGAACATCTTCTCCCCCTGCTGGCGGGCCTTCAGCGCATACCACCCTCGTTGGTTCGGGGTGAATTTTACACCTATTTCTACTTCAATCCGGTCCAGATACTCCCATTCCGAAGGAGTAAATGTCACTAATGCAGCATCATGGTCGGAAAGGGCGTTCTTGGGGTCTTGGAACCATGGGATAAAGTGAAACTTGTACTCCATCTGTGTCAGCTCCCGACCTTCTTTTTGTGTGTTTCGTGCTGCTTCAACCATGTCGTAAAAATCTCCGTATGCTCCTTCTGCTGTACTTTCTATCCAGATAATGCCATTCTTGTGAATAGCATTAAGTGATCCTGTAATAATTTCAGTGGCCTTCCCTGGGTCCTTTGCGCAGATTTTCCCAAATTCCGATATGTGAAGTCTATTAACAGTTGCCGATCTTGCTGAAACTGTGACGTAAATAGTTGAATTATTTGAAAAAGCCAGTTCTGCTTTGGAATCTGTAGTAAGCGGGACAAGCCCCTTAATATAACTTGGTAGATTCTTATACGGGTATAAAACCTTTCTTCTGAATATCTTTGTGGCATCGTCCTTGTTATGCGCAATAATTGCTGCTTCCAAGTTATTAGTAAACAGGCAATCATCCAGAAAGCAGAGATCAATCCATGTCGTACCCCCGAACTGTCTGGCCTTGAGCAAAAGGTTGAGATACCACTGTCTATCCCATAACCATTCTTGGCTGAAATTATGCCGGAAAAGGATTTTTTCACTGTTTTCGTTGATGATCCAATATAGGTGATTAAGCCGCCACCATTTCGAGTGCATATAACCTGCAATCTTCTCTTTAGTGAGATTATCGGGGATGTCAGGGTTCTCGTAACCCATAAGATCGTCGGTGGACAACAACTGATCGTCTTCTCGTTCATTCATAAATCCCCGTCTTCCAGTTTTGTATTCACATTCCAAAGGTTTCCCGCCTGATGTGCTTGCCTGATATCCTCAATGATGGTCCTCATATCAACAAGGCCAATTCCCAGGGGGGCTCCGTCCTTGCCGGTGAGCTCACCTTTCTCAACAATCAGCCCGTAATACTTCATCAGAAGCTCAAGGCTGTCCTTCTTGGGGTGCAACTTAAACCGGACACTCCCCCCATGTTCCGTGATGGTCTCCGTAACCTCTGCCACAGCCGCAAGTTCCTCAGGGGTCATGTCCTCGGATGATTTCAGGGTGACGCCACTCGGCCCGAATGATAAATAATTACCCATCCTTGCGAATGCCATGTGTTCAATCTCTTCCCTGATACGGTCAACAATATCCTTGCTCGCTGTCTGCATTTCTTTCTTGCGGCGCTCGACCTCCTGGTTGACATTAACATCTTTTAACATTCGTGTTGCCGCTGCCGCTGCTGTCCCCCGCCTCTTGACATTCAAATATGTTTGCAGATATGCCTCTGTTCCATTGAATTTAAGCTCAAAATACTTATCGATAAATAGAAGATTCTTTGGTGTTAGCGTCTTCTGTTTAGCTACTTTCTTTTTCTTCTTGCTTGCCACCAGCTTTTCTCCTCTGCTTCTTCTTTGCTACCGGATCTGTAATATTCTCAAACGTGACAAGGGCGACTACCCGCCGATTCGCCAGTATCGCCATTTGCGCTATATCTTTTTCCTCAGACTCAAAACAGTCCAACTCCACCCGGAAACCGCCCGATGCCTTTAATGTCTTGCATCCAACTACCTGAGCTCTGATCTGGATCATGATTTAATCAACCTGAACGCTATAGCCAATAATGATAACCCCATTGGCACAACCACAACCCACAACCACACGACCTGTTTTTTGGGACATGATTGTATGTGTGGTGATACCTGGTTATCCCATTTCGCCCATAGATTTTTTACCTCAGTTTCACCATGGGAGATTCGCGTTTCTTGCACTGCTGATTTTGTAACGAGTCCCGTCAATGTATCTAATTTTTCCTCTATGTTTTTCAGTCGCCGATCCAGATCCTTATCCACAGCCATTTGATTATCCTCCCCACCGAAGTTCCGCTCCTATTTTTAAACCATCTTCACCCGAATCTTCTTGAACGCTTCCCAAAGCTCCACGGTGATGCTCCATATCTTCTTTGCTCTTACGGGAAACAGATATACAAGGCAGACGGCAACGGCAAGCAGAAGGTAGTAATTATTCGCAACAAAAGTCTTGTATATTTCGTTTGTGCCTGGGGATGTCATCCAAACCATAAATGAATCTGTCATTTCAATACTCCTTTAATCCAACCTATAACGTCCATACACCGTGTAACCCGGTTGTTCTTTTGACCATTTGTTTATATCGGTAGGTGATGGATGTTTCAGATTATAATTCTTGTCAACCAATTTAAGATATGCTCCCTTGTCGGAACAAATATCAGCCCCCGGAATCTGAATCCATTCCATGTTGAGTAATTGCCCGATTATGGCAAGAGGATCATAAAGACGCTGGAACCATGATTTATCCAAGTCCATCCTGATAGCGTGCCGGAGCTTTGCTCTATCTTCTACCTGCCATATTTGATTATAAACGAATTTTAAGGCGTGCTTCTTGAGATATTCTTCGACCGGGATTTCCCTAAAAGTCATAGCTTGCGATGCGAAGTACCCAGGACGATAAAGCCACATATAGTGATTATAAAAACCACCTTCTTTGATGGCGATTGCTGTTGAAATAGCATCTCCTATCCCATAGCTGAAAACCATCATAGGGCAGAGTTCCTTGGGAATGTTGGATATGTCTTGCTTACTTAATAATGCGTCCACTCTCTCACCTCTCAATCCAAAATGGCCAGTCGGGAGCACCCCCATGCAATCCCAATTTTCGCCACATCAGATATTCGTTAATATATTTTTTCATCCATTTCTGGAGTTTGACTCTCTTTGCAAATGTATTGTTTTCTCCGCGATATCTTTTAAAGTACATTCTCGCATCCGATCTGTTCTTAGTGCAGACGAACATTTTTTCGTTCTGTTCGCCACCACGTATGGTTTCATGCTGCGGTTCCCCAAATATTTTCCTTTTTTCTATTCTCGTCAAAGCAGCATCATAGATTTGAATCATTCCGGCTGTGTATCTCGCCTGATAGTTCTTTGCGATGCTTCCTTCCATTGCTCTTTTAGTTGTCCTGATAAAAAGCCTTGCCACGTCTGCCAAGTTTAACTTTATCCTCGTGATAACTTCTTCATCTGCAATCATCTCAATGTTGATCGGCTTTCCACAGACACAAACATAACCAAACCAGAGCATTGATTTAACCGGAACGTCATGGTGCGTTTTGCAGAATGGGCAATCAAAATTTATCATCCTTTTTGTTCCTGTGTAGTTCCCTCAGCCGGTTATCTATTTCGTACATTTCCTGGGTGTACATTACGCCCATTATTTTCCTGAGTTCGGTCATTTTCGCTTCGAGACGTTTAATTTCTTTATCAATTTTTTCCATCTTTAAAACTTCCATATCCTCTTCTCATTAACTCAGCGTTTTTTCTTGCCCTTCCATGTACCTGTTTTGCATAGGTGCTATCCATAATTTCATCCGCCGCTTTGTTAAAATCCTTATCCTTAACAGCCTGAATCATCTTTTTAAATTTTGAGAACCGGGTCCTTCCAAGATTAAACATCATATCGGTTAATGCCATTTTCTGACTGAAACTCAGGTGTTCAAATTCTTCATAATTAAATACTTTGCGGATATCAGTTGAAGCATCGCTTATGTCGGCATCAAGCATGATGGTGGCTTCATATTCATTGATGCCATTATCTGATAGGTTCCGGCCATAGCCGATTGTTATTTTACCCACACTACACACATAAGGGAAGTGCCTCCCCTTGGCGTTTTTATTGCTTCCCTCGTTCTGTTTGATATAAGTTTTCATTTCACCTTATGCCTGTCCCCCCGCCGGCGTTTCTTTGACCAGTGGTTTTTCACCTTCAGGTTAGGTATATACTTTCCAGCCTCCAACAAAAAAGGGCTACGCGGAGAAGTGGCTCCACATAGCCCTTATTGTGTCCCGGTGTTTGTTCCCGGTTGGCCGACCGGGAGACTCCCATTAAATTTTTTATGCCCTATATATCCAGCATTCAGAGATAATTTATATTGTCAAGTGTTTTTTATTATATTTCCCGGATTCCCCACTATCACGGCTTGGTCCGGCACGTCTCGCGTCACCACTGCCCCCGCGCCGACTACTGTAATCATAAAATACCTCCGCTTTTTGGTTGATTCTTTATATTCTCACGCTATCAACTTCACCTTTTCCGGTTTCTTCTCTACCTCCCCGATAAGCTCAGTCTCCGGGATGTGTTTAGTAAACCCTTTCGCACTGTTATTGATCTCGATTCTTCCGGCCAGGTATTCTGAATGTCCTCCCCGCCTTTCCATTATCGGATACAACTTCTCGAATTCCTTTTGCTTCCACTTTTCGTCACCAACCAACATATTCCCTAATTCTATCCAACCGCCCATGGCTTCAATTGTGGTGTGGATTGCCGGATCATTAAACTTAACGCTCGAGTATGCACCTTTTTTTCTAAGCGCACCCAACACCTCTGTCCACGCTTCAGTTGCCCTGTTACCCTGTGTACCTCGTATTGTTTCGATAATATCAACAGGCTTCGGGAAGAACCGGGAAGATAGAATAACCTCGTTAAATGCCTTTTTGCATTGCTCGTCTGTGAACGGCTTGAGGGACGTCCAGTAGATTTCAGTCAGCGCCGTTGATGGTCTTTTTTCGAACATCTCTGAGATTATGGTCATAAATTCTGAAAACTTAGCCCTGTTTCGCATCTTCCGCTTCCTCCCGGTCTTTTTCTTCATTCCATAATTGTAATGTCCGGACAGTGGCTTGACCATTTTCCGATAATATCCCGTCCAAGGGATTCACAATGTGTTCGTCTTCCCACCTTCGAGAGCTTAACCATCCTTGGGCCATCTTTGGCGTGCCTTTACGTAGAAGTATTTCGGGTCGCCTAATTTTATATCTCTCGGCACCTGCAATTATCCGTGTCAATAAATCCTCGGTTATTTTTAGGTCTAACCAACTATCTGCCGCATCTCGTTTTCCCCTCGGATCGTCAAAGACTTCCCAAAACTGTTCAAACATCTCATATTGTAATTTAGATAATTTTCTTTGTTTTTTTGTTATATAAAAGATACCTTCACCCTTACCTTCACCCTTACCTTCACCCTTACCTTCACCCTTACCTTCACCTGGAGGGTATGTATACCCTTCCGATACCCTATCTATAGTATATGTGTCTGGAAGCGTAAAGATTTGATATTCATCAATAAATTCTTTTATAAAAAAATGCCCATTCATTTGCAGTAAATTGTTCTCAATTCCCTTTTTTATCTTTGGTGATAAATTTGGTGTTCTTAAAAACTGATGCCGTACAAAGTTCACAACCCACACAATTTCTTTTTCAAAATCATATTTAACCTTTGGATACAGTATTGATAGTGTATCTTTAACATCCCTTATGGATAAACCCGTGTAAAATGCCATTGTTTCCATATCCATTTGATACAGACATGGCAGATTTTTATGATCATTTGTCCATAAAAAAACGAATAGGTTTTTTGCTTTTAATGATAATCTGCGAAACCAGGGATCTTTCCATATACAAGTATTGAAATCTACTATTGCCATATCACCACCTTAACAAAAAAAGAGGGCCTATTAAGACGAGGTAGCAGGTGCAAGACTGCTCTGGATCGTCACCGATTCCAGCCCTTAATAAGCCCTTTTTAAATTTTAAAGTAATTTGATTTTCTTGCACAGTCTTTACCTCTCCCCATAATTACGGATTTGATAATTTATAAAGTCAAGTTATTTCTTTCTATTTGGTTTCCTCTTGCCAATGTTTTTCAGAATGCATTTATGACAAACATACTTTCCTGGTGTATTTATTCCCTCGTAATATCCGGTTCCCCTTTTACCGCATAGGGCACAGACTTGTTTATCCATGCTTACGGTTATTGTTAAAGTAGCCATTTCTTCCTCCTTTACTTAATCGTCTCCCCGTCCTCAATCATAACCTCCATCACTTTTTATTCGCTTTGATTCTGCCTTTTCCGTCAGGGTCGGTATAGAATTTATTGCAAACCCAAACAAGTACGGGGCTAAAATTCCGCATGGTATGTTTTGGGTTATCCACATTGCTATTTGTCTTAGTGTTTTCATCTAACCTCTCCTTTTACTTTTTTGGGCACCCTGTCGCAAGGTATAGGCATCCACCTATATTGAGGTCTCCTGTTACCATTAGGCCACCAACCCCACATTAAAATCTTCCAGTTATTTTTTCTATCTACCTTATATTGTGCCTCTCCATATGATATTGTTCGCTCACTAACAAATGCTTCTGCCATTTTCTTCTTTCTTCTCCCTTCCTCCTTTACTTAATCGTTTCTCATCCCACCCACTTAGCTATCCACACCACAGGCATACAGATTCCTATGCCCAGGGAGATAATTAGGTACACAATCACAATGGACAGCCAGGTGTTAAACCTTATCCACTTCGGTAATGTTCGTAGTCTCATTTCAGTGCCCCCCTCCGAAAATTAATCCAAACATCCCTATGCGGCTCTTTCCACCGCTTAATAATCCCCCTGACCAGCCCCACGTTGCTTAAAAGAAGCATCACTGGAAGCACAGACAACATGGAAATGCAATTAAACGAAAAGAAAATTGGGAAGGTGAAGAGCAGAAGCACCCGCCTAAGAAAGTCATTCTGGATTCCGCTGATGATTACAAAGCGGTAGTTTGTGTGCTTGCCGGTTCTTTCCTTGACAAAAAATTTCATAATTCCCCCTTCACCTGCTTGACAAGCAGGGCAATCTTATCATTGGCTTTTTTTAGTTTAAATTCCAACACTTCAACCCTGTGCTGTGCGTTATAGGCTGCTTTTCGCCATACTTTTGAGCCTCTCTCTTCTTTTTCCTCAGGTAGACTATCAAGTAACGCCCGCAGGCTTCTTTCGTCCATCATTCCCCCCTCCAACTTTACTTATTTCTTTTCTGGGTTACGTCCACGACTTAGCATGACCCTGACCTTAAACCGACAGAGGGTTACGTATAGGTCCATCCATTCTTCTTTTGTAAGGACAATATCCTTTGATAAGTTAAAGCCTACTTTCTTTAGATATTCCAACTCTATACTTTGGCAATTCACGTTCCCTCCTTAAATGTTCTGAGTCTCATAAGTCCTCCTTCAGCCTCTGGATTTCTGCGGAGAATCTGCCCTCAGGGTCATCCAGCATAACTTTCTTGTAAAACTCATCAGCCTTTTTCTCCATGAGGTCAAATTCTCTTTCCAGTTCTTTGTCTATGGTGTCCATCATTCCCCCCCTTTTTTAATTTTCACTTCTGGCCCCACCCATCCCCCGTCATGTCTGCCACCCGGCGGACAACTCCAAAACTTAACATAAAGTCCGAAACGTCTTCACCGTTCAGCAGCATTTCAATGGCTTCGAGTTGAGCATGGGCCAAAATATAACCCTTTTTTAAGCCTCGGATTTCTTTTTTCAGTTCTTCGGTATTCATTATTCCCCCTTGCTTCTGGCATACCTCGCTATGATGTTCACGACAGAGGCTTATTGTTCCGTAGTCACTTCCAAAAGCCCCACGACTTTTCACATGATGAGGGTCGCAGGGAGACCTGCCACAGATTACACAGGGGCCGGTCTTAATATATGCTAAATATGCTTTATCTTTTTCCCGTGAAGGTTTCGGCATCATAAGAACCCCAACATTTTGTTAGTAAGGGCATAGGCACCGAAAAGCCTTTTTGCCTCGTTATCGTAAGCCATTGCTGCTTCAGTTTCCAAGTCGAAGCCACCAAGACGAACGCGCTTTTTATCTTTGGTAATATCTGCATACCACTTATCCCGAGGGCCATCCTTGTAAACCCCTTTATAGATTGAAGTGGTTGGTTTCTTATTTCTACGACCCTGATAACTATTGGCATTGCTTTGACTTCGCGTGACAAAGCGTAGATTATCTCTTCTGTTATCTAACGGGGTTCTGTTTATATGATCAGTTTCATATCCCTTTTGGGGGAAGCCACCAATGAAATGATGCAAGAATCCTGCTTTGTCATTATGTGCATACCCTTCCACTAACCCCCATTTATGTTTACTTGCCTTAATAACGTCCTCTACGTTAATTATCGCTTCTGCGATTTCTTCAGATCTTTTGTTATATAATGTGATTGTGGCTATATCACCAGCTAAGATGATTTTATTTGGAGTAAATCGTGTTCTTTCTATTTTGCCATGTCTTTTGAAATATCTATAATGGGTGCTACAATAACCCTTAGCATGGGTAAGCTCTAAACATCCTTCAACTTTGCAAATTCCTCTTCTGCGATTAGTTCTTGCCATAATTTTTTACCTCATTCGGGTTCATTGATTTGTCCCCATATCTTTCAACGATTTAATGTTGAGCAACCATTTTCTGTTTTTGTGTCTCGGCTTCGGGTTTGGGTTCATTCCCACCTCACACTTATATTTGTCCTTGGGTTTTTCTTGTCGTGATAAAGTCGTGAGCCATCCCAGGATTCAATTTGGCTGTCATCTTCCCAAATAATCCCCTCGAGGCAATCTCCTATCGACTCAAGAGATCCTGACAAATCGGGCTGTTTGCCCTTGTAATAAATTTGGGCATTAACATGAACCTGAACGGTTAAAAGCCTAATTTCATAAACACTTCCCAACAGTTGTTGGTTTACGCTGATTCTTGCTTCTTTTTCCCATTTCAGATATGCGAGAGACGGAAGAACCATTTTCATTTTCCCTCTGGCGTAAATACGCTTCGAGTTTTTCTTAGATCTGATTGAACCCGGTAAATATAATTCAATCCTCATTGGTTTATCCTCTCCCTTCTTTGCCATTCTATTCCCTTACAACCGACTAAATTTTCAAGCCATTCAACATATTTCAAGGTATGATAATCTGAGCTACCCTTACGATACATAGCTGGATTGCCGGTTTCGGTTTGGTATACTTCTGTTAGTTTCATTGATTTATCCTCTCCCCCTCTTTGCCGTTTATCTCCTCGCAGTCGGCGGGATTAAATTGCTATCTTGCCCCTGAGCCTCGTCTTTTACTCCGCAGCATGTTACTGTGTGCTTGGGCGTGAGTACTCCGTTTCCAAACAGTGACCAACGTATTGACGTTGCCAAAGCACCTGTTTCCAGGTCGCTCGCACGGCTTTTCCTTCCTTCAACAAGGGCAAGATAAACATCATTGCTCTATCTCCTCTGGATTAATTATCCCCCGTATCCTCTCTATTTCTTCAGCCTTCGACCGTACGCCTACGGCCATTTCGAGGATTACAAGGATTTCTGATTTTAATGTTCGTTTCTGGATGGTGGCCCGTTTTATGAGCCGGTTGAAAAGCTCTTCGTGCGGTGTGGTTTTAAGGAAAAGGTAGCCGCCTTCGATTTCGCTTTCCGGATCTGGATGTGTCTCGGGACGTGGACCGTCGCCATTGAGTAACCACATCAGGGTCACATCGAATTGTCTGGATACTGTGATGAGATGCTTCAAGAGGATATCAACTTTCCCCAGTTCATAAGAAGAAACAATGCCTTGGGGGATGCCTGCCTGATTTCCGGCCTGTGCCTGTGATAGTTTACGTTCCTGTCTGACCTGCTTGAGCCGCCGCCCTATTCCAATGCGATCCACAAGGGCCTTCTTCGTCATCGCCTGCAATTGCAACCCCGTTTCGCAGTCTTTGCATTCCGGCGATGGGTGTCTCAGCGCCAACCTCGCCAGGCAGGTCGTGAATTTATGCCTGCCGTTCATCTTGCAATCTATGTAGTCCATACGATGTTCCACTTTGTAAACATTGACTTAATCCGTTGATAAATATAGATTAGGATCAAACTTGGACTCGTGGATAATCTTAGCCATCTCGACAAGTATTTTAGCGTTCAGTTTTTTGCGAAAGTGAGCCGGAAGCTTGTCAATTTGGAATTTGGTGACTTCCGGAATCCCGAGTGTATACGTCTCTGTTAGCTTGTCGGTGATGATGTTATCCATGGGTCCCCCTAAAAAATTACGCCCAGGGATCGAAGCCGAGGGCGTTGGTTATTTGCTCTTTGACTTTTTTTGAATCTCTCTTGCCGGAAATGACCATAGAAACATACGGTCGTGTGACATCACAGGATTTGGCGATGTCAGAAAAACTAACACCTTGCTCACTTAGAAACATGGTTACGATGTTAACAGGTGCCAGCCCTTCACGCTTCAAGGAGTTAAATATCTTTATCTTTTTACTTGTTAACATGTTAACCCTGTGTTATGAAATTTAAGGAGGCAATCATCATGGCAACAGAAAAACAATGGTGCCTTAATCAGGCGATAGAGATTTTAAAAGCTTACGGACTGTGTCAGAAAATAATAAACGCGCAAATTGATCCAATCGCTATACAAACTGACACGGTCAACGAGATCAAAAACCGTATTTGACGAACAATTTTTAACGTATCTCTCGTCATACTATACGTTGTGGGGATATTTTTTTCTTCGCTCATCGTTCCTCCTGTTCTGGGTAAAGAAGCCCCATCAAATACTTGTGGAGCTGGCTTAAATAGCCCTCTGTTGCCTTGCCGTTTCGGTATCCGGTTAAGGCCATACTGAGGGAATTTCGGTTGATTTTCAGATCGTCGGCAATAAACTCAAGCGATCCCTTCTTGTCGAGATCCAGATCAACCATTAGTTTCTTGCACTCTTTTCGTAAATGTTCCATGGGTGCAATGATACACGTTGCTGTGTATCTTGTCAAGCCTTAAATACGTTATTGGATGTATCCTTATGTGGAACCAAGAAGTCTTTGTTAAAAACATTTTGGCTTTGGTTGATAGACACTCTGAGGGTAATCAAAGGGCTTTCAATGCAAAAATAAAGCACCGAGATGCCGTATCAAAGTGGAAGAGCGGCAAGAGACCAAACTTTGAAATATTTCTCAGAGTTTTGAAGGAATTTCGCTGTAGCGCTGATTGGTTGCTTACTGGTAAGGATGATATCGCACATGAATCACCCGCATCGGTGCCCAAAGACATATCAGATGATTTGGCATATATCTTTAAGAATGGCGATATTCGCAGCATTCAAGCCATAACAATGGATGTAAAAGAGTTTAGAAAGTCAATGGAACGAGACAAAAAAGTTGAGGAGGTCGAGGCCCGGCTATCAAAAGTTGAAGAAGCGTTGACCACAAACCCTCCTGGCAAACCTACCGAGGATATGGAGGAAAAACAATCTATTACAAGAAAGAAAAAGGTGGCAATGTAATCCACATAATGTTATGATATAATAAGTCAAATTCGAAGATAAACGATAAGGGAGGAATGATTATGAATAGGCGAATATACCAAGTGCTTCTTTTTTTGGTTATTACATCGCTTCTATTCTCCGGGTGTTCCGGGACAATACCTGTTAATTACACAGCACAGAATTTCATGCGGTATCAAGGCAATATTGACATCGGGCGGTTTACGTATATACCCTTTATGCAAGGTAGAGTCGCCCCGAACCAAATCGCAAATACCGCTATTGGCAACATTTACATTGGGGCTAATATAGCAGACCTTGTGCAGAGGGCAACGGCACTTGAATTAGAAAAAACAGGGTTCTTGATTGGAGAGAACAGCCCATTGCAAATATCTGGTGATGTTTTAATGTTTAAGGCTGCTGATCTTGGTTATAGTATTGACTGGACATATTCGGTTCGCTATAGAATTACAAATAAGAGCAACAACGCAGATCTTTTTAGTAGGGTTTATGTTGCAGAACCCAAAAGGACGGGAAAATTTGGAATGCCCGCAGATTATGGACCATCCATAAACGAGATGATTCTGTCAGGATATGATCAATTTATACGAGACAGAGAAGTCCGCAATATTTTTAGTCAATAGATTAGGATCGTGCCATGTACTGGACAGCTTTTTTAATCATAGGGATTTTTATAATTACCCCCGGATACCTTATTTATCAATATTCACAAACCGGCCTCGCAGTGTTCCTCGCAATCGCCATCGGCATCCTGATCTTTCTCCCCGGATTCATCAACCATACAAGAAAATAAGTAAAGTTACCCCACCCGTAAAGCCTTTAGTTAAAACAGATTATCCCCCTTTTGAATAACAGGATCGCCGCCTTTTCTTGAGAATTACCCCAAAAGTTACCCCAATTTTCATTAGTTTTTTGCATACCGCCAATCGGCGGTTTTTTTATGCCAAAAAAAATACACCATACTCTGTACTTTTCTCTTGACATGATACATCTTGTTGTGTATCATATCACCAACAAGACAAATTCCCACTTCTCAACTGGCCTGATCTCGTACAGTGTGCTCACTCAAAACGATGCGCCAAAAGCGAGAGACCGGGCATCGGCAGACCGGGGAGAAGGAAAGCCAAGTAGCCGTCCAAGCCATGATCCGAAAGGGGAGCGACAGATCGTGAAAAGAGCTTGCGGGATAGAGGCAGGGGTTCTTTGGTAATTAATTTACAACTTTGGGCAGGTTAAAAATCCATACTAATCCCGGATCGGGGTAATGTGTTTCCTGCCCACAACTAACCGCAGATGTCCTTCGGGACTGGGAGCATGGGAGTCGGTACTTACTTGTAAGAGGCAAATGAAATAGTTTGAAAATCGCTATTGGGGCCAGGAGCCGATATCTGCGGAACACAAACAGAAAGGAGGAAACATTTTGGAAAGAGATAAAGTAGGCAACTCTCCTGAAGCACAAACAGAAGTAACAGAAGCAATGGAGAGGCTGGACAGAGTTGCTGGTAATTTGTACCTGTTGCCAGAACAGTTTGAAGATCGATTTGCTGCGATTTTGTCGCAACCGATAGAAAAAGATGAGGGCGAGAAACTTGAGAAAGTAAAAGTACCCCTTGCCAGAGATATTGGGAACGCAACAGACAAACTTCTGGCTTGTTTGACTCGACTTACGGGTATCTTAAACCGTACACAATTGTAACGAGTCATTCTCCTCGTTAAAAGAGAAGCGGCAGTTGATATGTTCGACGTGGCTCTTTTGCGGGGGAGGGTAGCCTAAACCTTCCCCGTGAAAGGGAAGGAAGGAGGGCGATATGAATCTTTTTCAAAAATGGGTAGCATCCACAATAAAAGACGACGATGTAAAAAATATCCTTGCAATCAGACTAAACAAACTCAACCCAATCATGCGAGAGGCCACAATCCGGTCATTCATCGGCAAGAATTTCAAAGGCTATCATGCGCACAGAAATCCAAGGAGGAATCATGCACCGAATCAAAAAATATCTCTTGGAGTCTAACTGGGATGACAACCTGAACAGCCCGGCCTTGGATCGCTTCTGTCTTTGGGTCTGTATTGTCGCACTTATATATGTAGGAATAATGTTGATTCGCTTTTTTCTGCCATAACCCCTCCTTCAAATAGTGGGCTGGCAGGCCCCGCTGAAAAGAACGCCTGCCATTTCTAAAGGAGCGCAAACATGAGGCAAAGCTTTATAGATAAAATTCTAAACTTCAGGAAAGTGACATCTCGGCATCTGCGTGGCGTGGCGAAGAATCAGTTTGGAATTAACAGAAACATAGGCAGGGGCAAATATCAACCCCACCAGGGGAACAAGGAACAAACCAGAAGGCTTAATCGGGGGAAAGATGATGCTTGGAGAGAACAACACAGAATTACTACCAATTCGTGACCTCAAAATTGACGAGGTAGATTTCCAAATGAGTCTCTGGCTGATTGATCAGGCCCGGCAATTTCCGCAGGCGTTTAAGTTGCTTCCCGTTGGATCTGAAACACCGACAGAACCGGGAACATGGGTAGCATATCCCTACGACGATAAACTACAAATAGTCATTAATTCCTCTCATAACGAGGGGATAGAATTTTTTAAGCAATATAAACTCAAACAGAGGGAGGCAGATATGTCCAGAGCATTAACAGTACAGGAGAAGAAAACCGTCTTGCAGCTACTTTCAGCCAACATGAAGGCGGTTGCTGCGGTAGTACCGAAACACCTTACCCCTGAAAGGCTTATGCGGGTGGCTTTTCAGGCTATCGTCAAAACACCGAAATTAGCGCAATGCACGCAGTTGTCACTGGTCAACGCAATCATTGAGGCATCACAGCTTGGTCTTGAGATCAGCGGGCCACTTGGCCAGGCCTCCCTGATACCATTTAAGGACGAAGCTGTCCTGATTGTGGAGTACAAAGGGAAGATCGCACTCGCACATAACTCCGGCCAGATCAAGTCTTTTTCAGCGCATCCCGTATATGAAAAGGATGTATGGGATTACGAGTACGGATTAAACCCCTACCTGAAACACAGGCCATACGATGAAGAAGACGACAGGGGCGATCTTGTAGCCGCATATGCGGTTGTGCAGTACAAAAACGGCGGTGTGGACTTTGAGGTTGTTAATCGTAAAATGGCAATGCGATCCAAGGCGGCATCCAAGGCCGGGAAAAAGGAAGACTCCCCCTGGAACCAGCCGGCGAATGAATGGACGATGTGGGTAAAAACCGCAGTCCATCAATTGGCGAAACGCATCCCGCAAAGTCCTGAGTTGCAGAGGGCAAACACCTTGGATGACCAGGCAGAATCCGGGCAGGATCTCAATCACATTATTGACATCGAACTGCAAGACCTGCCGAAAACTATGGGTGTTGATGATGCAAAAACTCAAGCTAAGTTGCAGCAGTCCCCTCCGAAAGCGGAAACAGGCGATGAAAAGATAATGGCTAACCTGCGGGTAGGCAGGGAAGAGTTCCCGGGTGAATACAATGAGGCCTGCAAACATCTTAAACTTAACCCAGCCGACGATCACTCACCCATAGACGCGACGGCAATTATGCAAAGCATGAATTCACTCATGGATGGAGGGGGTGCATCATGATTACCAAAGTAATCGCAGAAGGGTTCAAGGGACTGTCCTTCGAGACACCCCTTACTCAACACACTCTCTTTATCGGGCCAAATGGATCAGGCAAGAGCGCCAGGACACAGGCCATACAGCTTGCGGTCAAGGGTCATGTCCATGGCGGTCCGAAAACTAACGCGGAAATACTCGATACCTATGGCAATGGAACTGAAATGATTGTCGAAATTGAAGTGGGGGCGTACCTCTTCGGGCGAAGATTCTTTAGAGGAAAGAACGGGGTTTCGCAGGACTACCGAGTCAATGGCAAGAAGTCAGCGAAGGATTTCTTTGTATCCACCATGGCCGAAGCAGGGCGACCCAGGGTAATTGATATTTCCGCATTCATGGGAATGTCAGACCAGAAAAAGATTGACGTTTTATTCGATCTCTACCCACCCGGAGCGGATATACAAAAAATCGATTTGGATATCGAGAAGAAAAAAGAGTCGATAAACACCCTCAAGGCAAAGATTAAAGCTTCAGAAGCCGCCGCAAACAGACTTTTGGAGTCGAAAAACGCCCTTGTTCTCCCATCGTCTACTCTTGCCGACGTACAGGCAGAGATCAAAAAGATCGATGGTGAGCTGGAGATTGTACAGGCCGAGCTTCAGAACGCAAGGATAAAAGAGGCGGCAGATGCGGCGAAGAAAAAGGCCGAGGATGCGGCCAAGGTCAAGGCGCAAGAGGATAAGGCAAGGATCGAGAAAGAGGCGAAGGAAAAGGCAGAGGCAGAGGTTAAAGAGCAAGAAGGCAAACGATTGGCAGAAGTTGAAGCGAAGGAAGCCGCCCGGAAAAAGGAAGAAGACGAGGCAACCCAAAAAACCGAACCTTCCCCGATAGAGACACAGCTTCAGAAAATGGAAGGCGACGTTGAAAAGATAAAGGGCACTTTCCCGGCCATGCCTACCGAAATACCAAAAGCAACCCCGCCGGCAGATATCCTCGAATCCTTCAGGGCGATCCTTGCCACCATTGAACGGACGGGGTGTCCGGCGTGTGCGGCACGGTTAATCGTAAAAAGAGAAATGAGGAAGTATCAGGGAGGGGAATCATCATGGACACAAATTTAATAGAGCAACAAATTACAGGCTTAAAGGGCAAACTCGAAGAACTCCGAGGACAAGAAAAGCTTTTAGTCCGCGCATCGGGAATCGATGAAGAGGCAGCAAAAATCAGGGTGGAAATGGACGGATTAAAAAATAAGACCGATGTTCTCAAAGAGGAAATAGAAGGTCTGGTGGGTCAAAAGAACACCGCCGTTTCCGCAACCGCCAGAGCCCTCAGTGAAACAATGTCGCAAATACTTCCGGTCGGAAGTGCAGTCTTCCGTGTTGACGAGGACGGTAACGCTTTCATTGGGTGGAAGAATGGGCATGTAGTACCATACGACGGCCTGAGTGGAGGAGAGCGAGTCATGTTCGATGCTGCACTATGCCATGCCCTTAGAGCTAATGTGATTATTCAGGAGGCAGCAGAGCTGGACGGGGAGGCCCTGTTAAATAATTTGGCTAAGACGGCAAATTCGGAAACGCAGTTTATCGCCAGTACGTGTCATGCACCCGGAGAGGTTAGCACTAAGTGGAAAGTGATTAGTATGGGGGAGGCAAAATGACAGAACTCGACAGACAGCAAGAAGAGTGGCGGACGATAAAAGATTATCCGGATTATGCCGTGTCGAACATGGGGAGGGTGAAAAGAGTAACTGATTCACGCCGACAATATAGGGCAGGATTAATATTAAAACCACACATAGGTACTCGTGGATACCCCCTTCAGATGCTCTACCGGCACAGCAAACCAACCAATAATCTTATCCATAGACTTGTGCTTGAGACCTTTGTTGGGCTGTGCCCATATGGATGTGAATGCAACCATAAAGATGGGGTTAAGACGAACAATTCTGTGGATAATCTCGAATGGGTAACTCACGCAGAAAACGAAAAACACGCTTACAGAATTGGGCTAAAAATTCAAGGTGCGGGCGACGATTGCCAAAATTCAAAATTGAAAAGTGGGGAAGTTTGGTTAATTAAAAAACTCTAGCAAACAAATGGGGCACACAGGGAGCGATTGCGAAAATGTTTAGGGTAAGCAGGGAAAACATTTCCGCAATAAAGAGAAAGAAATCATGGAGGCATATAGTTTATCCATAGGAGGAAATACATGGAACTGGATATTCAACAAATGGCCGCGATAAGGACAGAATCAAAGATGGCTCTTGTCTTGGCGGGCGCTGGGAGTGGGAAGACGGCTACTTTAACGGAGAGAATCGCTTACCTGGTCGAAACACAGCACGTCAGTCCATCGGAGATATTGGCCTTTTCATTCACGAGGAAGGCAAGTCAGGAGATAAGGACCCGCCTCGAGACCAGGTTAGGCAAACAGTCCTACGGTTGCACACTTGGAACCATGCACGGCATAGCCCTCAACCTGATTCACCGATTCGGGGAGTTTATCGGCCTGAAGCAGAAAAGCGTGACAGTGTACGGTGAATTTGAATCGCAGTATCTTCTTAAGGAGATAGCGACCGACATGGGGATTTATAACGGCAAGACGTGGAAGATCAAAAAGGGCCTGATCGACCAGACCTTTCGAAATTACTACGAGCGAGGCGTGGAGCCGGAAGAAGAAGATCCCACCCGTCCACTTTTTAAGGAGTTTATCAGGCGATGCTTTGAGAACAATAGTTTGACTTACGGCAGTCTTTTGATCGGACTGAAGATGCTGATACCACAAATTACACAGTATCTTCAATATAATCAAATACTTGTTGATGAAATTCAGGATATTGACCCGCTTCAGTGGCAGATTATTCATCTATTGAGAGAGGCTTGCGATGCGTCTTTGTTTGTCGTGGGCGATTTGGATCAATCCATCTTTGAGTGGCGCGGCGCGGTGCCCGGATATCTCATTGATCACCAGAAAGACTTTGACATCTATACCATCGAGACCAACTATCGAAGCGTGCCATCTATCGTCAATGCTGCAAACAACCTCATACAGCACAACGTGGAGCGTCTGCCAAAGGAAATGCACCCGTCCCGGGAAGAGGACTGTTGCCACGTAAGAACACACTCCAATATGGACAGTGCGGCTATCGCGAAGTATCTGAAAGACCTTCCTGCAGAAGACCTCGGTAACTATGCCATCATTACAAGAGTTCATGTCCTCTTGAAAAAGCTCTCCGACGAATTGACAGCATTAGGCGTTGACCATGTATATGTAGGCGAAAAGACATCACTGGTAAACAGTGAGAACTTCAGGAAGTTTCACGCCTTTTTGAAATTGATTATCAATCCATATGACAATTTTTCGGTTCTATTGGCAAGGGACTTGCTGGGAATCTCAAGAGAGAAATATAACGAGATCCGACTGGAAGCCATCCAGCGACAGGAAAGCCACTTTCAAACATGGGTCAACAACCAGACAGATATTGACATATTTGAATGGATTTCATGTCAGTTAGGGGAATCCTTAAGCGAGATTGTTGACTTTATAGCGTCAAGAGATGCTGTTCATGGTGGTATTGACTGGCCCTTTGACGTAACACCCATCGTTGATTTTATCAAAGCCTACCCCGGGGACGACCTCGCCAAATACCTCGACTGGCTTGCAACTTATGACATATCCGACGAGATCAAAGAATCCCACGGGGAGAAGCTTCAACTTATAGTAGGAACTGTCCATATGGCCAAAGGCCTTGAGTGGCCTACGGTGATCATAGCCGGATGCAACGAGGGGATAATGCCAAGCAAACAAGCGCTGAAACATGGGGAATTAGAAGCAGAAAGACGCCTGATGTACGTAGCCATGACCAGGGCACAGGACAATCTGATTCTGGCGGTCAGACCGGAACTAACAGTATCGGAATACGGTAAAGAATACCACAACCCGGTATCGAGGTTTATAGGGGAGAGTCAATAAGAAAGGAGTAAATTATGAAGTGTTTTTACCATAATCTGGCGATATATGAAGGTGACTGCATGGAGGCCATAAAGGAGGAGCCCGACAAGGCGTTCGGGGTCGCGATTGTTGATCCCCCGTACTTCTCGGGACCGGAGAAGAGAGCATTTTATGGAAGCAGAGTGTCACCAATTGGTGTCAATCGCTACTACAAAAAGTCGGCCCAAGGTTGGAAGCGTCCCACGGAAAAATATTTCACGGAGTTACGGCGCGTCTCGAGACAATACATATTTTGGGGTGCCAATTATCACAATTTCCCTTTTCATACCGGTCGCATCGTGTGGGACAAGGTCAATGATTCATCGGACTATTCAGATTGCGAACTGGCCGCTACAAATATCTTCGATCATGTCCACATCTTCCGCTTTATGTGGAACGGAATGATGCAGGGTGAATCGATTAAAAATGGCACCAAACAGCAGGGAAATAAGAAGTTGAACGAGAAGCGCATCCATCCCACACAAAAGCCCGTGAAACTCTATAAATGGCTCTTGCAAAACTACGCCAAGCCCGGCGACAAGATACTTGATACACACCTTGGAAGCGGGTCAAGCGCAATCGCGGCTTATGATATGGGATTTGATTTTACAGGATATGAGATTGATCACGACTATTTTGAAGCGGCAAAGGATAGAATTGAAAGGCACATGGCGCAGGGAAGGCTATTTGAAAAATGAACAAAGAAAACATAGAAATCTGCGTAGGGATCAAACGTGAAACTGAAAAAGCACTCCTGGTAGACGACAGCAGTGGTGAGGTTTGGATACCGAAGTCACAGATTCAGAACGATGCAGAGGAATACATTGTCGGGGAAAATGTCGTTTTGGAGCTGCCGGAATGGCTGTGTTTCGAGAAAGGGTTTATTTGAGAGGGAATCATGAATAAAACGAAGATTGAATATTTAACACATACTTGGAATCCCATTGCCATGCGTTGCTCACCCGTATCGGAGGGTTGCTCTAATTGCTGGCATTTGGCATTGGCTAATCGACTGGCAAAAAACCCAATGATTCCAGAAGATAGACAAAAGGCATATGCAGGCGGAGAACCTGTTTTGATTGAAAAAGAACTCGACGCTCCCCTGAACAGAAAAAAGCCTGCCATCATTGGTGTGCAGTTCATGGGGGATTTATTCAAATGAAGCTATGTGGATGTGGTTGTGGTAATCCTGCACCAATAGCAACCCGAACGAACAAAAAGCGGGGTTGGATAAAAGGTCAACCCTTGCAATTTATTCAAGGCCATAACGGAAGACTGAGAGACAGTGGAACTATATCGTATATTGTGGATAAAAATACAGGCTGTTGGATATGGCAAAGGGCAATAATGTCGAATGGGTATGGACACCTAACCATAAACAACAAACAAGTTTTAGCCCACAGGTTTGTATATGAACAAATAAAAGGGGGAATACCAGAAGGATTAACGCTCGACCATCTTTGCGCAAATCCTGCCTGTGTGAACCCGGATCACTTAGAGCCCGTTACCCATGCAGAGAATTGCCGAAGGGGGTTAAGGGCAAAATTAAATCACAAAGTTGTGTCTGAAATAAAAACCCTGCGCACAAAAGGCATGACAAAAACTGCACTTGCTCGTAAATTTAAAGTTGAGCGCCACACGATCGGATCGGCAATCAAGGGGGAATCATGGAATTAGATCATGTACCATTTGAATATATAAAAAAGGTTTGGGACATTGCCTCCAAGTGCCAACAGCACACCTTTATTTTTCTTACAAAGAGGCCCCAGAGGATGTTGGAATTTACAAAATGGATGGCTGGGGCAGACGATATAAGCATAGCCCATTGGCCTCGGAATTGTTGGCTCGGCGTTACCTGCGAAAACCAGCAACGATTTAATGAACGATGGAGTATTGCTCAAGATATCCCTGCATCAGTATTGTTTGTCAGTGGAGAACCATTGCTCGGCCCTATTGATTTTACTTCGTACACGAAGATGCCCGATTGGTTTATTGTGGGCGGCGAATCCGGCCCCGGAGCAAGGCCCATGAAATTAGAGTGGGTTGAAAACATAGTCGGACAATGCCAATCAGCAGGCGTTCCCGTGTTTGTTAAGCAACTTCACATAAACGGCAAGCTCAGCAAGAACATGGATGCATGGCCGGAAGAACTCAGGGTAAGGGAGTATCCAGAAAGCAGGAATGGCCGTGAATGGAATGAGCTACCAGAGGACAAACCACTTGAATTTAGCACACCAATATAGTATGCCCTCGACATGGGGGTGGTACATGAAGGGATCAGTTCTCCAAGACACAAAGACGGGGCATTTCTTCATTCAGCTATATTGGCAGAAGAAAAAGGAACGATTCTACAGGTTTGAGTCAGGCGACCAATGGTTCCCGTTTGAATCAAGAGGCCATGCCAGGAAGATACTCTCCATCATGCAAGGACAAATTGATAACGGAGATTTCAGGCCCGAAGCATGGCGACCCGGATCTCGCTTATCTCTTGATCAATATTCTCAACAGTGGCTCAAAACCCTCAATGTATGCAGTAACACGGCACGTTTCTACCGTACCTGCATTAAAAGATCAATAAACTACTTCGGCAAGGAAAAGGACATTAGGAGCTTTTATTATTCCGGATTAATGATATTCTACAAGGAACTTGGGCTTGCCGAGAAGGGTAAGTATCACGCCCTCAATACATTAAAGACAATGCTCAAGTGTGCCGTCAGGGATGGAGTATTAAGGAAGATGCCAGAGTTTCCACGGCTTACAGACGCTACAACCACCGATGTGGAATACCTAACCTTTGAGGAACAACAGACCGTTGTAAGGGTCATTCCCGAAAAGCACAGGCCCATATTTGAGCTTGGGATGGAGTATGGGGTGCGAATAGGCGAACTTAGGGCCATCAAAAAGGACTGCATAGAAGACGAAGAGCTCGTCATTAAACGGTCATTCTCCCAATTTGAACTGAGGGAAACCACAAAAACGAAACGTATCCGGCGGCTGCCATTAACATCAAGGGCAAGGGAAATTCTCCAGCGGACGCCTGCATCATTCTCCGAGTTTGTTTTCACCTACGATGGCCAACGTCCCTACTATGAGAGAAAGCTGCGGAGTCTATGGAAGGCAGCATGCGGGGAAGTAGGTATCAAGATACACCTGAAAAATGCTATTCGTCATTCGTTAGGTTGTCAGTTGCTCGACGAAGGTCAGGATCTTGAAATGGTCAGGGACATCTACGGACACACCTCAACAAACATGACCAGGAGGTATGTTAAGAGGACGCCCCGGCGAGTGCTGGAAGCACTTGAGCGAAGAGGAAAGGTATTTGAGTTTACGGGTCATTTACCGACCAAAGATGGAGAGGTAAGTGATTGATTCTATTAGGGTGGGATGGTCGGGGCGGCAGGATTTGAACCTGCGACACCGATTGTAACTAACTAATACTATTAAGGTAATTATCTACAGAATGATTTTACAGACCAATTACATACCAAAACGGGAGAAGAAAGATGAATGAAAAGAAAAGACCTGTACCAAGCATCCCCTGCGAAGGATGTTACCGAAACATTGTGAAAGGAGTGAGATACACCCTGCCCAACGCACAGAGCATTTGTGAAGAATGTCTTGAATATGCCCAAAAACATAAACGAGAGATTAATTTTAACAAAAAGGGAGAAGGCAGATGAAGACAACTAAAAAAGGCAACAAAATCTTTCTGGTTGGAGAATCCAAATTGAAAGCTGGGATTGAAATGGTGGACAGAAAATTTAATGGTGCTGCAATTTTCATGGGCACAGATTTGATTTACAAAGAGACACCATCGATGACTTGCGAAATTTTCACGATCTCATCGATCAGATGTTAAGAGCAGCGGTGTTGGAATGAGCATCCTGGCCAGAATAAAAGTATGATGACTGACGAACAAATTAAGTTATTAAAAGAAATAATGCTTGAGATTACTGAGAAAATCTGTAATAAATTAGAAGAAATCCGATGCGGACTTATTGATATAGAAACAAATATGGAGAAGAAAGATGGATGAAGAGATAAAAGAAATGATAGATATGCTCTGGCCAGTTAAGTGGATAAGCAAAGAAGGGTTTGAAAAATTATATCCGCAGAAAGAGAAATCCCAAACATGTGATTCCGCCCCATGGGACCCGGAGGTGTTTGCCACAGTGGAGGAAAGGAAAGTGAAGCCACTTGTCATTAACATTAACGGACCACGCACGGGGAAAGGGGAAGATATCTGATGTCCTCAATCGCAAAACTCTATAAGCATCGCGAACATTTTGACGAATTACCCTTTAGCGTAGTTGGCGGGCTCCCTGACGAAGCAGTATATATAAGAATAGGGTCTGCCCAATACTGGAAATGTGCTGACGGCGGATGGGACATGACCGATTGCATGGAAGTTATTGAGACGATTGAAAGAATGAACAGGATTGAAAAGGAGAACGATGAGAGTAACTGACAACGAGAAAAAATTTAGACAAGCGTCCAAAGTGAGGATTGAGCGCGAGAGGAAGGCGGGAACTATCAAATATCTGCCGATATGGTTGAATGAGATGGAATATAGGATTCGTGTTACCGATAAGTCTTCCCGAACCATTCAATTCCCTTCGTAATTATCTCATTTTCCTTTGGCGTTAGCGACAGCCGGAACGCATGACGATCTCTCAGGGCTATACCGGTCAGAGGGTATGCTGATTTTATTCCCCTGGTAATTCCCTTCTGTGTGCCTCCAAATTCTTCCACGTATATTTTCTTATACTTCTCCGCCGCCTTCAGATCACCATACTTGAGAGCTTGGCGGTAATAATACAGGGTATTCCCCTTCTTGGTAGGCCTTCCGTAGCTTCGCTCTTTCCCGTTCTTTTCCTGCCACTTGAATACCAGATTCCGGGTATCATAATAAGCCTGCTCGCCCGGATCAGACTCATAGACCAGCAGTTTTTTGATATCGTTTGCAAATTGCTCCGCCCAACCTTGGCCCCTCTTTGGTTTTCCTGCAATCCATCGGTAGGGAGCTCCCAGTTTGAACGTCCGCAACACATGCTCATAGGTGTCACGAACAGGTCGGGGGCTGAAGGGGTCAGGATACAAGCCATATCCGGTCAGGGTTTCCGCAAACATCTTAATGTCCGGCCTAATCCCTTGAATAACCCTTGTTGCAAACGCCTTGGGAATTTCCATCATCTTTTCTTGTATGGTACTCTTCCCCTCAGTGACATCCTTGTAGTCGCTTGGCAGATCCTCAGTTCCGAAGAACGAAAGGGCATCAGACAGGGCACCTTGGAATCTCAGGGAGATAACAGAACCGTCTTCTCGTCTGCCCAGGATAAGGTGCAGTTGTCTTCTCCCTGCTTCACCCAACGACTCTTCTCCATCAGGCCATACAAGACGGTTATAGAGCGATGCCAACATAAAGAGAAGGGATGCCTTAAACATGAATGCTGCCGTCTTTTTCATGGCTACCATAGACACGCCCTTGAGGGCTTCACTCTCGCTGTTCTCATGTTTCAGGTTGCGAAGCATATAGACGTATCGAGGGGCGTTGATCTCAACCCATGAGTAGAAGGGAATTATCCGCGCCCGGAGATATTCACCATGTTTTGACAGGTTGCCGTAGTCACCCAAAAGCTCACGGGCCAGCTTTGCCGCCTTTTCGTCGAGGCCTGTTACCGCGTCTACATCTTTTGGAAATGATGCGCCATAAACCATCTTCCCTGCTTTGATCTGCTCCTTGAACCATCTGTAGGCTGCCAGTCGGAGAATATTCTCACGGCATGCGGTAGCCTGTTGCGCTGTCTTCCAGTATTTCTGTGCGAGATTCAACCTTTCCCCGGCAACAATATTACGTATAAACTTGTCCATCGACATGATCTGGAGCACATCTTCGACTTCCTGAACACTGAACCCGGACCCGATCACACCCAATCTGCGGGCCTCTTCCATTTCTTCCCGAAGTTGGCCAGGTGCCACCTTCATCCTGTGCCATGCTACCATATCCTTGGTAGCCCTTGCCGCCTTTATCAGGATTGAAGGAGCGTATGCAATGCAGATATCGGTATCACCAGAAGCGTTGTTTGTGTTGTACCGGAGTACAGAGAAGGGGTTAATGAGGATATATTGCTTCCAAAAAGCCATAGACTTTCGTGCAATCGCCCCCAAAAAGGTTTCTTCCGTTCTCTCTCCCCTGAAATTATCAAGAGTCTCTGCTAATCCTTCCGGGATCACCCATACTGTATTCTTGCCTTTAGCGAGTACCCGTCGCACTTCTTTGTCCTGAAGGTCACGGGTTCCTGCGACAACATCCTGGATTACATTATCGGCAACTGTGTTGGCCCAGAACCAGCCCTTCTTGGGGTCGGGCATCCATTCGGTATACCCCTCCGGGGTCATGTCCCTGTAGGTCAGAAACTCGTCGCCCAGAGTAAGCTCTATAAGCTTGTTGCGTTCATGAATCGCCTTATAGATGGTAGCCGCCCAGCTTGCACCCGGTTTCCGAGTGTCGATCAAGTACGATAGGAAGGGGAACCATCGGGCATCGTTAGTGGTGAAGTCTTCGCTTTCCGTCTCCTTGTTTTTACGCATCTCATGAGACAGGGCCAGTCCCTCAACAAGGTCCGTCCATTCGCTGTCGTATTCCAGTGTTCCATCTGCGGCCATTTTCTCAAGTTTCGCATGGGACATGGCTATCTTGGCCTTATATGGCTTGAGCGGGTCTTCAAGGGGGTCCGGTTGCATCTCATAGAAGTTCTTCAGGTTCTCCGCCTTTGCCCGGGCTTTCAGTTCCCGGAGAATATTCGCTTCCTTCTCGAGACGTTCAAGAGTCTTGGCTGTTTCGATCTGTGCGAGCTGTTGCGCGACAGCGGCAAATTCCGCTTCCACATATTCGGTATTATAGTCAAGGATCGATCCCTTTCTGGCTGCCATCCATCCGCGCCAGTGCTTTCTCACGTCCTTCGATGACGTTCCGGTTCCTTTCGTACCTCCCCAATAGGCAATTACCTGGTGGTGGAAATAGTCATCGGATTCGAGGGCTTCCGGTTTAAGGATCTTGTAGTGCACTAATTCTTGTGTGATTTCGCGGATGAAGTCCCGGCGTTTTTTGAGAGCATCCTTTAGGTTTGGATTCTGCTCTGCCTTTTGCTGATATGCGGCATATGCTTTGCGTATCTCTTCACCTGTCTGAAAACCAAAGGGTCCTTCTTCCTTCCATGCACCTTGCCCTGGCACCAGCACCCCATTGTTGAGATCACGAACAAGGTCGGCCAGGATTAACGTAGTTCTAAAGTCTTCGTGTCCCTGTTTATCCTTTAGGCCGCCGATGAAATCAAGTATCTTTCTGCTTGTGAGGTCTTTCGCTGTCTCTGGTATTTCCTGGTGGAGGCGCAGGATGTTCTTTAGCTGCGCACGGAGCTTAATATCCTTGATGGTTTCAAGACCAGGGAAATGGGCAAAGCCATGCTTAACCTTCTGCCCCCATTCCTTTATATTGGTCATGTGGTCGGTTTTCGGAACGCCCCTTGCCCTTTCCATCCGTTCTTTGACAACATCGGGGAGGACATCGGCAACGGAGAGAAGCGTTTCTCCGCCCTCCCCCGGCTCTGCGACAAGTTCGCCGGTTCGGGGCTTCGTTTCTGGCTTTTTGAAAGTAAGCGGCTCTATCTTTTCTCCCGGCTTCAACCCTTCCTCGAGGGTGACATTGTAGTGGGTTTTGAGACCCCCCTCCATGTCCGCCGCATATTCCTCTACGGTCACACCCACAGTTAAGCGAAGCCCCCTCTCAAAGGCGTCCCTTCCAAGGTTTGACTTGCTTATGTTCTCCCTATACTGGATAAACGCCGGGGACGTGGTGTCTATCTTGCGGCGTGCCGCTTTGCTGGTAGAATTATTATGCGCTGTGCGATAATGACTTATTTCATGCGCTACGATATTGCCAATAGGCAGTTCGCCGGCATCGATGGTGTTCATATTGATGAATATTGCACCATCCCTATAGTAAGCCAGAAACGTATCCGTGGTGTCTGTGACGGGGATTACATCAAGGTTGTCGTCTGATGCAAGCACCTGCGCCTCTTGAAAGGCCCTGTTGCTATATCCGTTAGGGGAGTAGGTTAGGCCTTCCCCTTCTCTTCCGCAAGCTTCTCTGAGGTTGTATGGCGTGTCTGCATCTTCTGAAAGGATTCGTCTTTCGGTGCCCACTCGCCGTTTATGCCTTTGACGAGTTTCGGATACCACACGGTCCCGTTCTTCCCCTCCACTCTCACTATCGGCTGCTTTGCCATTTTGGTCTCCTTCTTGTTGTAGTATATCATCCTTCGAGTATAATGCCGTACCCTTTTTGGGTGTCATTGAAGACAGTGTACCAGATTTTTCTATCCGACTCAAGATAGTATCCTTAGACTGAAGTCTCGAATATCCGCCCAAGTACAACTTTGCGAACACATCTTCCGGGTTAGTAAACCCCTTGCCCTGAAGTGCGTTTCTAATAGATACGAGGATATTCTTGAGTCTGTTAAAAACATGCTCTGCATAAGATACTTTCTTTTTATCCTTCGAAGATTCCCTTTTCATTGCGAAGTCTGAAAAGGCAATGGCCTCTTCTTCCTCGTGGTTAAATGCCTTTGACATTTTTTCGTTGGTCTTGTCATCAAATAACCACCTTCGGGCTACATGGTAGATTTCGTGGTAGTTGGTTTTCTTTATCTGGTCGCTGTCGAAGTTATAGGACAGTTCAACAAGCGCATTAAGGTTCTGGAAAGTGGTTGCTCCGTATACCATTTCAGGTGACAGGTCTTCCGTTACGCCCCATTCCGCCAATGTCTTTTCGAGGTTCTTCCCCTTCAGGGATACGAAGGGTTTGAGTTCAACGTTTATTCTTCTATATGCCTCCATCGGGAGTATCCTGTGAAGAGTTGACTGGATATCATTGATAAGTCCCTGCGCTTCGAGGACGGTGGCCTTTGAGGGGGGGCCGATGGAGAGGAAGGTGGAGCTTTCTTTTTTAATGAGTTCTTCCCATTGGGTGTTCCCTCTGCGCTCTACCTCACTGCCCGCTATGTCGATCACGTCACAAAGGTCGAGCTGTAGTGCTTTTGAAAACCTGATAATGTTTTCGAGGTTTACTGCCCGATGAGGGGAGACAATGCACATTCCGGTCGCGTTTCTCTTTTCGGCCTTTTTTAAGATGTCTGTCTGTGTTTTTCCTCTCAGCTTGTCGTAGTCTGCTCCCTCGTAAGTCGCAACAGGAGTCCTTTGCGTATCTATAAGGATTATACCGCCATCGGGCAATGCCTTTTTCGCATATTCCTCTACGGCTTCGGGACCCGATAAGATCACGGTAGAGTTGCTTACAACCTTGAACTCCCGAGCCACCTTTTTCAGCTTTCCGATTTGCTGATCTCCGGGGGTGACGGGTGCTTCCTGCTCGCCGTTCACGTATGCTGAGTATAAACCATGAGCAACGGCAACCATATCCTTAGCGGTTACGGACGTACCTTGGAGTGCGTTGGCGAGAGCGTCAAATGTTGCCGTGTCTCCAGTCTTTCCCCCGCTCAACAAAGCATTCCCGGATGGGTGCTGATGGAGCAACCAGATATTTTTTGCCTTTGGTGTATTTAGTGCCTGCCCGGCAAGCTCCCCTATGTCAACCGAGGAGGAGCCTTTCTTGCCAGTGGCATGGGCGATGATGTTTATGATGTTGTTGGCTTTGTCAGTGATGACGGCGAGGACATGCTCGTTAGGATATTTTACGAGGTTGATCTGTCCTATTCGAGCAATGTCTACTGCGGTTTCTGCTTTCTTTCCGCCTTTGTAGTACCCTTGGAGGACGGAGACGACTTCGTTTTGGGGGCCACTTCGTATGGCACCTGTGGTGGAAGCAGCAACATGACTATCTCTTTCGGTAAGGGGTACGTCACCGAAGAGGGAGAGCTGTTCTTTGATGATGTTTTCATGGGTATATTCTACACCAGATTCATATATTTGCAAGCCTTTTTCCGTCTCCTTTGTTTCTAATGTCTTTTCTGCTTGATTTTCTCGATGGTGTCGTGTATTATAGTACCTGCCAATTAAGGAGGTAACAGCATGATCAAGGTTGAATGTTGCGTTTGCGGAAAACCCCTGCTCCGCTGGCCCTATCAAATCAGAGATAGTAAGACTGGACGTTTCTATTGCTCCGGCAAGTGTCAGAGCATTGACAAGGGAGTGGGCTGCATTAGTGGTAAGGGGTATCTTTTTAATCAAGTTATGGGCAAGCGCATGTTTGAGCACCGTAGGATTATGGAGAATCATCTTGGGCGTAATCTTAAAATGGGCGAGGTTGTTCACCACATCAACGGGGACAAGTTGGATAACAGAATCAAGAATTTGCTTGTTTGTGCTCAATCTTCCCATATGGAGAAGCATAAGCCGCTGAGTTTTGATATTGAGGCTGCTAAAACCATGCTTGAGGAAGGCATCGCTCCCGATAATGTCGCGGAGAAATTGAACATCCGTAAGCATACTCTTGCTATGGCCTTTGCCCGTCGTGGGACCACCCTCAACCAAGTCCGGGGCATTGATCGCAGGGTGAGACTTAGTCTCGATTTCAAGCAGATAATCAACGGTATCCAACAAGGGTTGTCCCTTGACAATATCGGCAAGAAGGTTGGATGTGAACGGCATGCCCTTTCTCGCTTTTTGAAGCGCAGGGGCATAACCTTCAACAATATTTCCAAGCGGTGGTCGTGATTTATCTTTTTCTCCAAAGTCTTCTATTTTTTCTGTGGGCGTCTCGGTCTTCAACTCTGGATAATCGGCAAGGACTTCTTTGGGTACGGGAGATACGGTCTCTTCTATCCCTACAATTGCTTTTCTTGCCGCTTCCCAAACAGCCACGGCCCCCCTCCTTGCTTGATTAACCTTACCGGGGCCAGCACCTCCACCGCCTTGGTCTCTTCCTACGTCTTTTTGATATTTGATCATTATGCCTTCAAGAGCAACAACATCACCCTTATCCATGGCATCCAATACCTTCTGTCCATCTTTTTGTATTGCTTGTGGCACAATATCTTTGAATACAGAGTGGTCTATGATGTCATAGACTTGTTGTTTCCGGTTTTTCTCGCCTTTTCCTTCTTCTTCCTTCGCTTTCTCCTTTGTCTCTTTTGCTGTCTCAATTTTAGCCTCCTTTGTCTTTATTAATTCCCGTGCCTTGTCTTCGGAAACATCCGTTAGTGCCGAATAAGAACCAACAAACAAATCTTTCCATCCTTCTGGCTTGGAATGTTTGTCTATTCTACGGTCTATCAGCTTGGATGCCTCAGTAAGAATCTCTTCGGGTGTTTCCTTGGCAATGATGTCAGTAATAACGTCCTTGTCGAGGCTTCCCCTGTCCGTCCTGGCATCTCTTTCTAAAAAATTGGTCAGTATTCGCCTAATCGAAGACCTGTATTCGGCAAGGTCCTCGCCCGCGTATCCTTTAACCTCTTCCCCCGGAAGGTTCTCCAATTCCTGCCCCAGGAGGTTAGTAAACATGGCCCCCTGAGATTCAGGTTTACGCTCTTCCTCTTCCTTCTTCTGGAAGATGGGTTCTTCTTTCCCTTCGATTGTGGTTTGGGTAAAGGGCAGGCGTTCGTGTCCTTCAGGTGTTAAGGCGGGCTTTTCCTTCTCAGGGATTTTGGCAGAGGCTTCTTTCGCCTCCGTCATCATAGCTTCCCATTCGGTCAGGGAGTCTTGGAATTGTTCTTCGGTAAGATTCCCTTCGCTTGCAATCTCGCTCGGAATTTCTTCTTTAAGCTCTCCTTCAAGACGGACTTCAACTTTTGGTATCTCTTCTCCAGAGACGGCGGATACTTGTTCTTCGAGGTTTGCGAGTTCTTTTTCGATCCACTCATTTTCTTCCCTCCGTATGTCACGGTTGATCATTTCCTCTGCACGTTCAGGCTGATAGGTTGTCTTCGCACGGCCAGAGGTAATAAGTTCCATCAACTCGTTATCATCCTTTATATTATACCCTTCTGAATTTAAAATGTCTACCCATTCATCGAGGGGGACGCTATCTTTTTCTCGCATTACCCGTTTGGCATCAGGGCTTTGCCGTAAAAGGTTTCTGTTGTAGTCCGGGCCGACCTTAACCCCGTATTTGCCCGTAGGGGTCTTTTGCATGAGACGGCCTAAGAGGTTTTGGGGGCCGGTTGGTTTTTCGGACTTCGGTTTTGCTTTTACTCCCAATTTTAACTTATACATTTTGCCATCTTTGCTACTAAACGTCAGGGCGTCAATGACAATCTCCCGTCCTTCTAATGCGGCATTCCCTATATATTTTTCCCCCTCTCCTTTTTTTACATAGGCAATGGTTGCATGTGGTTGGTATTTTGGGTGTGTATCCGTAACATCGAGATTATCGGATATCTTTTTGTTAAGAGCACGTAAATCCTCGCTTTCAATATCAACCTTAACAACATCATAGTCATCTGCCTCGAAGATTGACACCCTCCCCATCTTTGCTTTTATGGGGCCAATGTCTTTCAGGAGCGGTGCCACATCCTTTGCATTAGCCGTGTGCAACCCATATTTCACAGTTACGTGTGGGTTTGTTTCCCTTCCAAGCGTCGGATCGGTCGGGTCTTCGTAAATCTCACTGTCGGGTATCTGTGCTCCAAGTGCTTTAATCGCTCCAGCATCCTCCTGTGGTATGTCTATTTGTGTGCTACTATAATCATATTCCCCCTCGCCTGCTTGCGAGGCTTGCTCAGGTTGGACTTTCTCCCCTTTGGGCATACCTGTAGTCCTGTTCTCCTTCCTGGCCTTTGTCGCCAGCTTCATCATGGCATCAGGCGTTACTTCTTTCATGTCACCTGCCCGCCATGAATCAAATTCTTTCCTCAAGCGTTCATATTCCGGGTGGTCTCTCTTTATCTGCCCGAACCCTTGGGCTTCGGTGTACCGGGTAAAAGTAACTATCTTTCCGTCGGTGGTAGTGGGAACAGCCTTCTTCGCTGCCTTGGTGGCCTTAGCGCTGCCTTTCGCCTCTTTTGCCGGTTTGGCGGCCTTATATGCGTCATATTCAGCCTTTAAGCCGGGGAATCTCTCGTCTGATTTTGTGATAGGCCATGTGTTCCCCTTTGATTCTATAAACTCCTTGAAGGTCATGCCGGGTTTCAGGTTTTCATTGGTTTCCGGTGCTTGTAAAATTCGACCTCCGCTAATCTTTTCTTCGCCTGTTGTTCCGTTGGGTACGGTCCCCCCAGGTTCTTCCCCTTGTGGGATAATACCTGCCATCCTTTCGATGTTTTGCGTATCATTTCTTCCACCCTCTATCGCCGCATTTAGTTCATCTTCTGTAAATACGTTCTCTTCCCCGCCGGTTTCCCCTGTGAGGATCTGCTTTGCCGTCTTGCCTTTGTCTTCAAGATCGATCACCTTATCAAGTTCTTTTAGCGCATCACTTGCCTTTTCCCCGGCAATTGATTCCGTTGCTGATTTATCGAGATTTATTGCTTTGCCATCATCTATCTGGTTCTTGGCATAGTGCATCCAGAGATTAGAAAGGGGCTTCCCTTCCGTTGTTTCCTCGCCTGAGAGAACAGCACCCACCTTACCCGCTGCAACCATCCGTTCTTCTGGCCGTGCTCCCGGATCTGCCAGTTTCTTGGCTATGTTGCCAGCCTCTAACCGTTGGTAGGTATGTCCGCCCGCACCACTAACGAGGGTCATAATCGCCACCGGAGCGATAACACTCATGGCCTCTTTGATAGGCTGTGCATCAGGTCGTATCCCTGCGGCTTTTTCAACTTGCGCTTCGCCATATTGTTGTCCGATCTCTGTGCCTATCTCCGTGGGCATAGTTACAAGGCCCAGCCGTTTAGTGAACCGCACTATAGATGTTTTGAGCAGGTCTTTTACCGGAGCGCTGGCTTTCTTGGCAGCGGGAGCGAGGGGTCCCAGTAGTCGCATCAAGGCCATTGTCCCGATCATTTCTCCTGTGGCCTCAATTCCGCCCGTCATCATCGGGGTACGCCCCGGGTCAATGCCCTGTGCTTCGGCTGTTTCTTTTGTCTGTTGCGCCTGGGATAAACCAAATATTGCAGAAGTAAGAACGATGGGAGCTACTTTTAATAGCCACCCTGCCCCCTGTGCCACCGGATGAGGGATAAGCTGTAGTGCGCTTCCCACGGCACCCATCGCCATGGGGATAGCGGCGGACGCTGGTGTCATTTCACCCGCCTGATAAAAAGCACCGGGATCTGCTGGGCGAATTTCGCCTTTCCGTGCCCATTCTTTAAGTTCTTTCCCCCAGTCTGCTCCGACGAACTCAGCAGCTTCTCCTACCATCTCGGGGACGCGGTGAGTTATGCCAGTGACAAAACCCCTTCCATACTGAGTGACGGGGCCTCCTTCCCCCATCGGCTGGCTGGCTTCTTCCCGCTTCTTCGCCTGCTCTTCTACTGCCCTCCGCTCATTGTCTAACTCTTCCATTCTCTCGAGGGTAATCATCTTCAGCTCCTACTCGGTATATTTATCCACGAAGGCGTCAACAATATCTTTCTCGGCTTTCTTCCCAGGTGTTTGATACGGCTTGAATTTCAGTTCCTCCACAAATTCCTTTGCGAGTCTCTTTGAGACCTTTGCAATCTTTTCCGGCACACCCTCTATCATCTTTTTTCTTGCACTGGCTTTCTCATATCTTTCCAACCCTTCCGCGAGTACTTGCTCGTCTGTCCATTTAGTATGTTGCTTTTTGATTTCCTTGCAGAGGGAGTTGACCCTTGCCTTCCCCGCCTTGTCCAGCTTTTTTAATTTCCGGACTATTGCCTTGCCCTCTGCTTCCTTGTTTTTAGTTTTTGCTGTGCTTTTGGCTGTTTCTCCTTTTTGGGCAAGGGGTTTCTTCTCCTTGCCTGTCTCGTTTGCTTTCCCGCCCTTGGGTTTGGCAGACTTCGCTAAAAGGGACTTAATCTGTCCACGCTGTCCAGGGGTTGCATTACTGAAAATCGTTTCCTGTTCCGCATCAGTCTTTTTACTGAACGTCTCATCAATCCAGTCTTGTGTGATCTTCGTATCCGGGAATAGCTGCCCACCAGGAGGCTTTTTTCTGCCAACTGCCTGAGTAAAGAGCTCCATAACCCTTGCCGCCCGTGTGTATTCCTCTTCACTCTTCGGGTTCTTGTATGCTTCCAGTGCGTGCTGAAATGCGTTCATGCTTGTGGCATCTTCGTTAAGGCTGCCGTCCTCTTTATAAACACTGTCTTCCTTCGTTTTGAATGTAGACAGAGCGGTCTTGAATTGCTTTGTGGCCATATCTACCCTGCTCTTCTCTTCTGTGAGCGTAGGTTTCCCTGCAACATCCATTGCCTCGCGCATGTCCTTTGCCTTTGCCCTGGAGGTCATTTCGGTTGTACTCTTCCAGTCCTTCCCCAGTGTCTTAGGCAGATTCGCTACCATTTCCGGGGGGAGTATTTGCTTGAAATTATCACTTGTATCTTCATAGTTGCCGCTGAAAGTAAGGATGTCTCCGCTCTCATCGTCTATTGTATATATTACCGGTTGGCCCCTTCTGTCACGTAATGTAATTCTCGCGGCAGTTCCCCCTTTGGAATTGGTAAATATCTCCGGGGTTGACATTGCCTTTATATTAAATAGCCGACTGTCTTTCGCTCGATATGCCGATGCCAGTATTGCTTCTTTGTCCATGGTGTCTCCGTGCAGGGCCAGTCCCTCTTGGATTGCTTGCCCCCATGGCTTTGAATACTTGCGTGAGTGGCCTTCGGTATCCCGCATTGTGAAAACAAGATTGCCGTTTTCTATTACCGGATCTCCATCCTTCTGGAAATCTACATGGAGTCCCGTTCGTGGATCGTCCGCTACCATTTTACCAAGCCTGTGTAGCTCTTCTGGCATAACTTCGTCTGGTCCTTTAACGGAAACTGCTTGCAGAAATCTCTTTGATTTTTCTCTTGCTACGGCACTCTTAACTGTAACATTCTGTAGCTTCTGCCGTTCCAGCGCTAAATCGTTGGACTCGTGTTCGGCCTGTGCTGCTTGAGCTTTTAATATGGCAATATGGCTTAGGGTTCCTGCTTCCTTATGGGTAGCTATGGCCTTGTCGAGACCCTCTTTGTCACCATTAACTATAAACCCAAGGTATTCTTCAGACTGCTCTCCCCTGGCCCTGTCTTCCCGCTCCCATCCCATTTTTTCCTGCTGAAAGCCCTGTTTTTGGATTGATGACATGGTTCTTCCAAAACCCATCAGGGCATTGCCGATTTGCATTCCTTCTCTGTATGATTCTGACATAACTCATGTCCCCCTATGATAAATAATAAGCTGCGAGCCCAACACAGAAGCCACCAGCCATACCCCACCACATTCCAGGTGAACCTGCTGCTGCTCCCGCTGCTCCTGCGGCCATAGCTCCGCCACCTGCACCACCCATTCCAGCCATCATTCCTCCGCCTGCCGTCTTCCCCGGGCCTTCCGTTTCCTGCTTCGTATTCTGTCCCATCCTGCTGTAGCTGCTGGATGCCTGTTGCATATAGTCCCGCGAGCGTTTCCCCGGATCTTCTATCGGATATAATTGCATCAGATTCCGTGCCATAATATTTCCCTCCTATGTCGTCATCGCTTGTCTGAGGTTACTGATATTCTCCGTTTCCGCCGTCCTTCGTGCATTAGTCCTGGCAAAAGCAATATCTCTACTCCGGTTCAGGTTGACATCTGTCAATCTGCTCAATGTCCTGCTTGATGAAGGTGACATCCCCATCCTTGCCGCCTGCCGCCTCGTCTGGTCTTCCATGCCGGAATATGCTTTAACTACATCTGCCGAGGCTTCACCCATCCTGCCCTTAACATCCAGGCCTTTATTGATCTTGTTAAAATAGGTCGGCATGAGTTCACGCTGGTAGCCGATCTTCTCTTGGGCACCTGCAATTTCTGAACTGGCTAATGCCGTCTGACCGGGAAGAAGCTCTCGCTGGGCTGCGACTTGCTCTTTGGTAAGAGACATCTGTCCGGGAAGAAGCTCTCGCTGGGCTGCGACTTGCTCTTTGGTAAGAGACATCTGTCCGGGAAGAAGCTCTCGCTGGGCTGCGACTTGCTCGCTTGTCAGGGCGGTCTGCCCTGGGAGAAGAGATTGTTCTGACGCGAGTTGTTCCTTTTGGAGTGCGGTCTGTGCCGGTACAAGTTCGGCATTCGCACCGATCATGGCATTCTGAAGGTCAATATAACTTGGTCCGCCATCCGTTCCCACTTCCCCCTTCATCCACTGATCATACCATTCTGCCATTCCCAGCTCTTTTTCGGCGATTGTTGCCATTCTTGCATTGTATTCAAGGTCTTGGGTGTTGGTCGTGGTTGTCCCTCCGCTCTTGAAGCGTACATTCGCCTTAATCGGCCTCCAGTATGGCGTACAATGTAATTCACTGCTTATAATCCCAAATTCGTCATATATCCTTCCGTAAAGTTCCATAATTACCCCTCCCTCCTATAGTATATGACCGTCCCGCTGACGCTTTTACCGTTTTCCAGAGCAGCATTGGGAATTTCTCCCTGAATAACTCCGCCGCATTTCTTGCAATACCCGATTGCTATTTTGTTAGAAGAAGGAACAATCCCCAGAAGCATGTCATAAAGATACTTTCCGTCCCTGTCTTTCCAGTTCATTATAATGCGAAGAACTTCTACGCCTATACCGATACTGTCCTTCCCCCGCTGGTTGCTGAACAGACACCAGTGCATCCGGGCAAACCGGGCTTCGAATCTGTTCAGCCAGAAGACACCCGACTGTTCATCGTCCACGAAGATGACATAGAGCATATTGAGGTTGCTCTTCATAACAGCCAAAAAATCCCTTGCGTTATTTATTATTCCGTCACTGAAGACCGTCGAGGCTGTGCCTTCCTTTTCCATCCGGGTATAGAATCCCACAATCTCCGAGTCCCGGAAGGTAGGTATGCCGTCAATCAGGGTATAAGGGATAACGTCTACCTTCATTTCTTTGTGCCTTTACCTCCTGTTATTTTCTCGATCTCCGTCCTCAAGTCCTTATTTTCCTTCTCTTTCTTTACCAGTTCAACGCCAAGTTGCTCAATGAGCGTATCCCTTGCGAAGATGATCTGCACCAGTGCCTTTTCCTGCTGAAAAAATTGAATGTCCATTGTGTTGCCTCCTTTTAATAAAAAAGGGCCATGCGAATTAGCTCCACATAGCCCTTTGTTTTTCTCTCACTCCCCGCCCATGTCGGCCAACCTGGGGGATAGTGTTATGATATTTGTCTTCTGATTATCCCTTCTTCTTCAATGATTTGCATATTACGTAGTCCGGCTTTGGGATGACTTTTTTAATTGGTGTTATTTTCGTTCCCACCGGCTTAAATCTCCAGTCAACGGGTTTCATTACCATCTTGCCGTCAATCTCAACTTCTATCTTTTTCGGCAATCCGACCGTTACTTCTTTTGTCGGCCATTCTGGTTTTGACATTTCATCAACTTCATACAGTTCAGTCAGGGCATGGAGTTTTGAATCGCCATAGTTTTCAGCTTCATCACAAATATGATCCCATTGATCATCGGTGAGAATACAACACGTTATTTCTTCTGTTTCGGAAACTTTAAGAAATGGATGCGGTGTTTTGACCGGATCACGTGTTGTGGCAAAACACGGATGATTGTCAGCAAGGTTCATATGCACTTCTTTGGTGATTTTATCCCGCTTTATGAAAAGCCATACCAACTCACCGGAGGCATTAACATAATCCCATCGAATATACGAAGTTATCACCGAAGCTTCAACACTGACGGAGGCTGTAAAAGCGTGATAAAGAGAATATCCATATGCTGTAGTAAGACCATCTACTCCTGATGCGTGATCATCACAGGATATCACCATGGCACCCAAAGTGCCCGGTGCGCCTTTTGTATATTTGAATGCCTTCCCCAGCATATATTGTCCGCCTGTTGGAACGATATAGTCGGACATGGAATCATCCCCAAAAATACTCTTTCCCATACTGTCTTCCGCCGTCGTGGTTTTCAGTTTTGCTTGGGTGACCTTTGAAGCCCCGATTGTGAGTGCGGTTGCTCCCGTTACATCTCCTGTATGTGTGGCATTTGTAACCTTTGCCGTATTAACTGCAACAACATTTCCCGCACCGGCCTGCAATGCCCCTGTGCCCAGAGTTCTCAACCCAGCCGTCCCTGCCGCCGGGTCTTTTTTCCCGGCTACTAAATCTGCCCCTATGACTATGCCATCTTCTTTTAAAGCTCGGAAATTTTCACGAACATCTGCTGCTACTGGCGAAGATCCAGTAACGGGCTTTGTGCTATCATACGCCATTTTTACACCCCCATATAAATAATGTCTGCAACCCCTCCAACCGCAGAGCCGGAAAGGTTATAAAGTTTCACCGTAAAGCTGGAAGAACTCGCCGCCGTAATCAGGGGGACAAGTGGGGTTGCCCCCTTTGTCGTCACCGTTATGGCCGGAGTCGAATTAAACCCCGTGATTGAAAAATTCGTTCCGCCAGCCGCTATCGTCTGGTTCTCAAAAAATCCATAAACGTTAACTACATTCCCCTTGAAATACATATTATAGAGGATTATCCGCTTGCTCGTATCTGTGGTGGTCAGCGTCACCTTGATCTTGAAGTACCTGTATGTAAAGAGGTTTCCGTTTGATCTATAAGTATTTCCTGAGATATTTCTTGTGTTTAGTGTCTCCCAGTTACCATCATCGAGAGCAGTCCCGTTTGTCCCCCAGTTGCTATCATCTGTTGAGTATATGGCCTCCACGGTGTATGATGTTGCCGTGTCAAGGTCTTCGACCAGTTGATACTCGAGTGCTATCTGGAGGGACTTACTTGAGCCGAGGTCTATGCTGGCTGTCTGGAATATCCCGGAGGCTTCGGTAGGCTGATCCCAGAAACATCCTCCTGTATCCCACCATGCCGATCCATCATCCCACAGTCTCGTCATGGCAATTCTGATTGATAGGCCGTAATCTATATGGTGAGCCCCGTCAATGTCCGTTTTAGTCGCACCACTCAGGTCTGATGCTATTATGGCGTGCTCATACTCATCGCCGGCAGACAAGATGGCCTTGACAAAATTCATTGCCTGGTTCAGATCGCCATAAAGTGTCGAGATAAACTTATCAGCTGTAATGGTCTGTGCGTAGATATATGCCCCATCCATATATGTCGGTGATCCTGCCCTCCGCCATGCTTCGATGTTTGTCTTAGTGGTAGGGTCGAGGAACATCCTGTCGGTAACTCCGCTCTGTAAGTCTCCCTCCGCCACATCATCCTTTACGGCAAGCCCCCCCGCATCGGAAAACTGTGCAATTCCTTCAGCCCCTCCGGTTATCGCGAGGGAACCTATTATATTCAGGACACCTCCCTCTGCTATTTCCAGGGTAACCCCGCTCCCCATTGTGAGTGATCCCCCGGAGGCCAAGGCAATAACCGACGTTGCGCTGATATGATCGCCATCGATCTGGTCAGCGGCCACATGCCGGGCAAGAATTGTCCCATCAACAACCAGATTGCCGTCAATCCCAACTTGCGATTCCCCATCAACTTCACCAACGATAAAAGGTATTTTCTCGGCCTGCTCCTCATTTTCAGGATTTATAATGGCAAACTTATCAGCAAGTATCATAAAGCTGCTGAACCCTTCTTCGTCAAGCGAAAGGCCTACCCCTGCGATATGGTTGTTGACGTTGAGCTTTACTGCCCATTGTGCCAGAAGGGAATCGCTTGCCGGACTTTCCTCTGTCCCCTCGCCACCAGTGCCAACCCATAGTTTCTCTTCGGCCAGCGCAGTTCTCTCGAGCATCCCGTCATTCTCTGCCCAGTGGTCGGTATCGGTAGGTAAGACATTTGATATTCCTTCACCGTCGTCATCATCCATGCACTCATACAAGTGACCATTATACTGCACCTGATCGTTAGCATAATAGACGGTCTCCGCATCGTACAGGTTTAGGTCGTTCTCGTAGTCCGTAATCTGCACCTTGCTTGATATGCTTGCCCACGTACCACCTATGCCATCCCCGATATCGCTTGTATTTTGTGCTGCCGCTGATTCCGTCGTCTCTATCTTATCCAGCCTTGTATTTAGGTCTTCATATAGTTGAGACTCTGTAACCTGATCCTCCAGCACGCTTAATATCTTTTCAATGGTCTCACCGACTGTATCATCTCCCGGCACCACCTCACCGCCCATCATAGCAGTCGGTAGCCATGTTGAATAAACATCAGGATTATAAGACCTTGCTCTTATCCAATAATAATGGGGATTTGTGAAGTCTGACATATAATGGACATAAGTATCTGCCGGTTTTGTAATGACAGCGGTTAATGTTGCCCCCGAACGGTCATTTGAAGTATTAACCCATACTTCTATTCCAGCGAACATCTCATCCGTGGGATTTGTCCATGACAGATAATTGCACCAGTGGCCCTTGACAACGGAGAAATTTGTAGGTGGGTCTATGGGGTCGGTCGAAGAACTCACCAAGCTTTTGTAATCCAACCCCAGGTCAACAAGGAGATTGGTATTATTCAAGTCACCACGGGTCACGAACTGATCTGCATCCAAACCTCTCCGCCCTTCCCGGATCTCCATCATTTCTTTCACGGAGCTGAGGAACTGTGCAAGTTGCGGGCTAATCCCGGCGGGCACAGAAGGTATAGATGGTATCTTCGTTGCCATTATGGTGCTTCCTCTTTTGTGTGACCAATAAATACTGAATCGATCTTAGCCTTTCCCGAAACTTCAAACTCCCATTTTCTTGCTTCGTATCCTGCGAGCAGCCTGAAAAACTCTGACGAGGTAACTGTCTTTGTCTGTTTTAATTCTCCATCTGCGTATAACTTAAATGTCACGGGTTTGCTGAGGGTGACGCTTTCTCCGGCTGTTTCGCTTGTCAAGCTCCCGGTTGCCACTTCTATTGTTCCTGCAACCACCGTGAGAATAGTGTATGTTCCGTCATTACTCCCCGACCCGGACACGACAAACTCATCCCCTGCGATGTACCCGGCAGCGACAAATCCAGCGGCAACCTGAGTTATGCTATCATTCCCCGCCCCACCATCAACAAAGGCAATGTCCGTTCCTTTAGTGGTTGCGTAATCCCCTGAAATCCTTGCCCATCCGTAGTTGGTCAGTTCTGCCGATTCATGAACCGGAGACTTCCATATACCGGTAGCGTTGCTTCCGGTACCCCATGATTTGATATTATAATCACTCCCCGTCTTCACAAGCATATATAGGGTATCGCCTACCGGGTCTACGTATCCCCCGTAGAACAGATCGGTTGCTATTGATATGGTCTGCACAAAAGGTTCATTCTTGAAGTCGAATATAAACCCTGTGCCTGTGCCCTGGAAAAATCCATAGTATTTGTCGTCATAATAAAATGATATTAGATTCTCGGGTGTGAGTGCCGCCCACTGTTCCTTTTTGTAAACATCTGCGGTAAGGACTATTCCCTGCGCCTGATCAACCAGAAATAAACCATCGGGAGTCGGGTAAAGGACACCTATGTTGGTAGAAACCATCCCCCGCTTTGAGAGACATTTCTGGTTGTAGGATAATATCCGTGCCATTAATGTTGCAGGATCATTACCTATTACTAACCAGGGGAAATCATTTGTTCCGACTATCATGGCTTCGTTATGAACACCTATTGCCACAATATTATTGATAGTTGGCTTGTAATCTTCCGGCATGGCATAGTATATGAGCGGTTCGGAGACACAGAGTTCATCAGCATCGAACCCCGCCAGTATGCCATTTTGGAACTGCACAAGTCCGGCAAGCGTAGCCGGGGGATCGTCCCAGTCTTGAGAGGGAAGATCGTCGCTCAGGTCGTCATTGAGAGCAGCAGGAGAAGATGGTGAATCGCAGTCATATACATAAGTAGAGGTGTTCGGCACATCAGTCACGGGAATGTCATAAACAGCAGTCGCGCTATATGCCCCCGGCCTTGCTTTGACAAGTTGGTATTCTGCCCCGGTGGTCCCTGAAGCAAGACGGTAAAGCCTGAAATATTCCACATCGTTACCTGTGGTTGCAAGAACGGGGATCACAAAGTTTTTGAGTCTTACATACTGGCTTCCCTCAATATCCTGCACAACCGTTGCCGGGCATGGTGCAGATTCTTCACCAAACGCGGTCACATAGGTATAAACGTAAGACACGCTATCGACAACTTCCCCGTCACCTGACCCCTGTGTTTCCAGCGTAAGCGCCGCTGCGGGAGCTATAACCCCGTATCGTCTTGTTTCGGTTGGATAAGTAGACGCTGCCCCGCTTGTGGCTAAAGTCTTATTTGTCTGTTTTGGGTAGCCGTCACCCGTGAAGAATATCCTGTAATCGCCGTTTAAGACCTGGGCCTTGACCACCTCGACAATGGCCGTCCAGTATATCCATGTGTCATCTATTTTATAAATACTTCGGATATCCCCCGTCTTGGCTATCTCCTGCACCTGGGTAAGGCCCTTCATGGGTTCTATGCTGCCAGTGCGGAGGTCGACATTTGTTGCTTCCTGGGCAAACCCCAGAGGTAACAACTTCGGATCTATCTTGGGAACTCTGCCAAAAAACTTATTCACGAAAATCATTTATAGCTTCCTGACTCTAATGAAGCCTTCCATCTCATAGACGCTGGCAGGGGTGCCGTCCCCCGTCACTACACAGGTAATTTTGTATGTGTGCCCATCTGTGCCCGCCTGTATCCAGACGTAGGCGATTTTCCCGATGTTCGTTTGATTGGCCGCATCGGAAAGGGTAGTGGTTACATCTGTATCGTCATCGTCTTCGTCGAGAATGGTAAACACTGCCGAGGCAACATCTTCATTCCCTAAGTCTTCCGTGAGGTCGAATCCCAGGTAATATTCCTCTGAAGGTTGCTTGTCGTCAAAAAATTCCATGTTACCCCTCCATTCCTATTGTCCGTGTGTTGGCAATTACGGTCGTGATACGTTCCGAGGCTGACAAAGTTTTAACCCTCCCCGCACTCTCGGCTATTTTAATCCGTTGGCCTGCTATCAGCCATTCGTCGCAAATAACTATTATAGCCGTATGTCCCGAAAAGGCATCACTTATGAACCCTATGCCTATATAGCTGTCTTGGCCCCAGTCAATTATCATCATGCACTCGTCTTGATCGTTATGGTTCTCTGGTCACAATCGGTTTCTGTAAACTTCAAAGTAATAATATCAGCGTTCATCTCAGCCTGCGTAAGATCAATTCTATAAACGCCGTTTCCAACCTCCACTCCGGCATTTGTGCATGCAACAAAAGCACCGCCATCTTTTGATATTTGGGCAGTTATTGTTTTTCCCGTAGCGGGAGTTATGTGGTCCGAACCGAGTACCATAAGAGACTCAAAATTATTCAAAGCAACATTCTTTGGTATTCCCGCCGGCTGATTGTCAGTCTTGGCCTTGATAGCATCAATAAGTAAATCGAGCCTTTCTCCGTCTGCTAAATCATCTGTTTGTGCTTTAATTAAGGCAAGATGGCTGCCAACAGCTTCTATGGCTGTTTTGATCTCTGCTGCCGTAGGTGCAACTCCGGCGGCGTCAGGAACTACAACATTCGCATCATCCGTCCCCCTCATAACATCAGAAGCCACCAACACTGGAGTTTCCACATCAAACAGTTTCTTAAACGCAGCAGCAAGATAACCCGCGGCCGTTTCCGTTAGTACCGTTCCGATTAGCTGATCTACATCGACCTTCGGCACACCATTTTCAGATACAGCGTGACATGCCTGAGTAAGCCATTGAGTTACATTGACTTTTTCTATAGTCGAACCGTATTTATTATTCCAGTAATTTGCCGAAACAACATGAATATCAAAATAGTGAAACAGGAACCCGTCAACATCATAGAATGAAATCCGTCCATTCCCAAGCCAATTAAGTTGCGCCGCCGTAAGTTCAAGATCATACATACCGTCAGTAGAGGAAGTGACGAGTACCATGTCATTATCACCAGCTGAAGCCGTAGGTGCAAACTGTGTACGGGTAACAGCACCCCCATCATTGGCTATTTTGTATAGCTGTACGGATAAAGCAGTAACCGTAAGTCCTGTTTCGGCCGTCTTGCCGTCTGTAGGATTAAGTAACGGGCCAACTGCTATCCTTACCGCTGTATTTGTTTTCAGTTCATAGCTCATTATGTCCTCGCTTGGTTATGATAATATTGTGCTACTGGTATTGAGAGTCCCCCCGCTGCCGCTGTCACTTCATTAAATATTCCCAGATCAGGAACGATAACCTCAGACCCCTCTTCCGTATCCTGAATAATCCCGCCACCAGGAACTATGCGTTCTATATCAGCCATTAAGCCACCGCTATTTTAGGACATACATATATTGTTGTTAATGGTTTTGCCAGACATGCCCATATTGTATGGATACCCGCTTGACCGCCTGAGATTGTTTCCTCTATTTTCTGCGGCTTTTCCGTTCCAAATCCCTCAGTCCATGC
>Ga0114918_10000138_pt1 | contig 58473 bp, 50 predicted proteins | sample LantaG_FD_87015 | JGI IMG/M metagenome (GOLD analysis project Ga0114918, IMG submission 87015) | Deep subsurface microbial communities from Baltic Sea to uncover new lineages of life (NeLLi) - Landsort_02402 metaG | ecosystem: Environmental > Aquatic > Marine > Oceanic > Sediment | place... | reverse complement strand
GGACAAGCCTGATTTTCTTATGTACCGACTAATAACGGGCCTGACCGAAGCAATAAATACATGTTTCTGGCTTCACAAAGATATGCTGCGAAGAACCTTATGCTAAAACCCCGAAGTTTGAGCTATGATTGTGAATTGATTTGCCGGCGATATTGTGGTATAATCAAAATGTAGTATTGGACTTTGCTCTGTGACTGTACCGACGAAAACCGAACAGATAATAATAGCCGGGCAATAGCAAAATGACACACGCATATGCCCATTGCAAAGAATGCAAGTGGTGGAATCCGCTGGAACTCAAACATGGCGACGTGCAGATGGGCGAATGCCGAAGGTATCCCCCTTCGGTTTTGCCGACGGGTCTGGTGTATCATAGCTTCAGCGAGCTATCTCACAGAGGCTTTCCAATGAGCGGTGAAGACTGTTGGTGCGGTGAGGCCCATTATTGACCACTGATTATCGCTATTTACGCCGAATCTTCCGTATGAAAATATTGCGAAATCGTGCTTTGCTGTTCTCGCGACCGTTTCCCCCGGGATGAACCTGAAGGCAAATCGTACCCTTGGCAGGTATTCCGGAAGTACTCTCTGCCGTGTGCTGAAAATCCGTAATTAGAGTACCGTTCAGCCAAACGAGTATCCTCGCCGGTTCCCCTCGGCAAATTATTCTCAGTTTATTCCACTGGTCATTTTCGAAGTAATCAATACCGTGTGGGCTGTGATGTACCCATCCCTTTGTCCACGGACAGTATATGCCGCCGATTTCACATCCCGGGCGATAGTCCAGCGTAACCTGATGGCTCTTGCCCGCAGGCCCCACCCTAAGAAAAACACCACTGTCAAAGGGCCACTCGATTTGCGTTTCCACCAGCAGTTCGAAATCCTCGAAACTCCGAAGCGTGCTCAGAAATCCCCCTTTACCAGGCGGGTCCTGCATACCGACAATCGCGCCGTCTTCAACCATCCATTTGCCCGCAACCCCGTGGCCCGGCAGGTTGTCGTGGCGCTTCCAGCCGCTAAGGTCCTTGCCGTTAAAAAGAGGTTCAAACCCTTTCGGCGCTTCATTCAAAACCCTCTGACTGCTACAGTTGGTCATGCCCACCAGAATAAGCACCCCCAAAATCATCGGTCTGATTGACCGCACTAAACTCAAAATCATGTCGACTCCTTTCAAACTTCAATTGGTCAACCATATCCTCGAAGCGGCATTATACCGTAATTGTCTCTCCGCGCCCAATACCTTGCGAAACACCTGTAAGAATACTACCGGTACTCGAATAACATGCAGCTATCCTATCACCACGGCCAGAACTGCTCCTGCTGCCACGTCTTGGCAACTGCCGCAAAATCCTTGAAGTAGACAATACAGTCCCTGTTCACGTCACCGGCTATCTCCTCACAACCGCCTTGCCGTTTTTGCTCAACCAAAACAAAAGGTCCCGACGAATCATATCGGGACCTTCTCACTTCAAAGTCTACACTATCCTAACCCGGGCTGCATGTAAGCACACGCACCTTTACACTCAACAACCCAGGACACAACAATCAGTTAGGCTTATGATTACTCAAGCAAGCCCATCAAAACCAGTTGAGCTTCCTGCCGAACAGAAACTCCTTTGCGAAGTTCTTCCTGTGCTTTGGCCAGTTCCTCCTTGGCCTTGGCATGTACCTTACGATACTCCGCCAGGCTCTTGGTGATTTCATCGGGTTTGGCTTCCTTGTTTGCCAGTACTTTCCGAAGCTGGGTCACGCTTTTCTGTAATGCCGTTTGCTCCCGCGCGCCCTTACCTTTTTCTGCCCGGTCACCACGGTCTGGTCTACTACCCTTGCCTCTGGTTCTTGCCGGTGAACGGCCCCTGCCGGCCCGGCTAAACTCACGTGAAAGAACGCTGACTTTCATCACCTTTTCACCTATGGCCTTCCACTCATCATCAGTCGCCCCAAGCTGTTTCTTCATGCGGGCAGTCATCGTCTTACCTCTTGATTCGGCATTCATGACACGCGTGCCCCTGCCACCTTTCTTCTTCTCTGGAGCCGGTGCCGCCGTAGATATTGACGAGCTTAACAATACCGCTCCAAGCACACACAAACTCACCAGCCCAAACAACATCTTTCGTCCATTCATCGCTAACTCCCTTCATACAAATAGGTTAAACAAATAAGACTCGCATCCCATACAAACATCACTACATGCCTAAGACGAAAAAAACGTCTCACTTATTGCACAAAAAGACAAATCCAATAAAAAATTACTCCCACAAAACATCGTCGCCACCACCAACACAAACTATCGCCCGGCGAAACCTGTTTGACGATTCGGCTTTAACCCAGTACAATACAGCCAAAAACAAACGTGCACGCGGCAAACAACACGGAAGTTGACATGGCATTTTACTTCAAAAGCTTATGCAGCAGCAGTAGCGGAAACTGCCTCCTGCTCTGGACCGACACCACCACGGTAATAATCGACTGCGGCCTCGGCTCAATGAAAAGAACCAGAAGAATCCTCACCGAAAACCTCCCAAGCCCGCAAAAACTCGACGCCGTAATCATTTCACACCTCCACGGCGACCACATAAGCTATTACCCACTAAGGGTCCTCGAACAATACCACCCAAGCATCTGGCTTCACAAAACCTCCCTGAAACACCTAAAGCAGAAGCATTTCAACGGCTACGGCTTTGCAAAGCTCAATCTCAAACCCTTTACAAATCGCAAATTCACCGTTGGAGACCTCACCTTCGAACCATTCCAACTGCCCCATCACCCTGATTATCCAACTTATGGATTCGTCATCGAACACCAAAGGGAAAAAGCCGTCATTGCAACCGACTTCAACTATTGGCAGAACTCAATCGAATACTTCATCGACGCCGACTTTATATTCGTCGAAGCAAATCACGACCTCGACCTACTCGAGCGATACTTCAACCCTAACAGCCAATTCCACATGAGCAATCCGCAAACCGCACAACTACTCCACACCGTCCGCCGCCAAAGCAAAAAAATCCCCAAAACCGTCATGCTCGGCCACATCAGTTCACAGAGAAACACTCCGAACATCGCGCTGCGGGAAGTCACCGCTACCTTCGAAACCAACGCCGGGAAGCTTGATTTTCGCCTTTGCGCCGCCCCACTGGAGACCGCCGGAGAAGTAATCGAGATATGATAACTCCCCTTCTCGTCACCTGCCGCAATAGCCGCTTCTTCACAGGCAGCTTAACCACAATCTGCTCTCGGAAACGCTCTGTCTGAGCGCTGTTGCTCTCAATCGGCAACAGCATCCTCGATGGATGATGATTCCTCCCGCATAGAACAACCGGTGTAACCCTACTGTTCACTTATCTCCTTTCCAATTTTGAAACACAGTCGGTTTTTGGCGGACCACCAAGGCTGGCTTACAACTGATATGGCGCATGAGTTTGCGCAGATTCTGTATGGCAGCGATTATCAGGTTTTGAATTTGTAGTTTTTCAATACCCCGAAAACGTGACCGCTTAAAGCCATGGTTGTTGGCTGCATCAGCAAAGGAGCCTTCGGCTTTGTGCGTACCTATTGGAAAAGGGAGTGCGGAGTTGGTCTGAAGCGAGAAAGCTTGAACTGTTATCCGTAAAAAGCGGTGGATTCGAAATTGGGTTTGATTGGGTTTGTTTTTCCGCGGTTCGTGAACGCGCGTATGTTCATAATCCTTTTGTTCGTAGAAGGTTAGACTGATTTTGGCGTTTGGAAAATTGGGTTTGTTTTGCATTTTTATAGTCGGCTGGGCGGATCGGAGATGGTGGGGTTGAAATTGGGTTTGTTTTTCAGGCGTCTGGATGGTTTGATATTTCGATAAGCCATTGTTAGTGCAGTAGTTACGTTCATTTGGGTGTGCAGCAAATTGGGTTTGTTTTGCATAATTGTTGGGTTGAAGCACGAAGCACGAAACTGGAAACGGGGTGAAAATGACGGGTTTTGCTGGGAAAAGTGTTCGAAAAGCGCGAAAAATTGCGAAAAAGAGGTAGTTCCGGGGAATTCCGAGGATATTTGGGGCGTTGGCGTAGACGGGGCGAATGAATCGCACGGGTAAGATTGTTTGTCGCGATTGTGGTCATAGTGTCTATGCCTCTGTTTTGGGGGCTTAGAAAAAGGGCGCCCTTCTATAATAGGGGCAACTTGCGTATTTGATTGATTTTTTGAGCGGTTCTTTGGGTGGGGCGTCTGCGGCGGGGAGGAAAGAGGTTCCTGACACCTGTAAGTCCCCTTAATTTCGTTGCAAAAAAAGGAATTGATGCTTATTTGTACTTCCTTGGTCACGCACGCCATGATTTTCGCATGACGACACATCTTCATATAAAAGACTTAGAACCTTGAAGCCAACATTTTCGGCATGAGGAATTAACTCGATCCCCATATCTCTCTTTCTCACAACGCCTAAATGTAACACACATAGACCTTCCGGCTTAAGTAGGGTTAAGAATTTCGAGAAGACCTTCCTGTAAACTGTCATAGATTTCGCTTGCATTTCTTCCAAATACTCGTATCTCTCCGTTGATTTGAAATCATCATTTTCCCAGCCGCAAAACCACAAGCGCATCCAGTTTGCGATATAGAACCGTGTGCTGTTGAGGAACGGGGGTGAAGTGATGATAGCATCATACAATTTATCTGCCTTAAAATCAAAAAGAGAGCACAGATATGCTGAGCCCTTAACATAGGTTGGAGGGATAGGTGTTCGAAGAGCACGTTGTATCTTGGCATCCAAATGGCGCAATAGCGGTTTATACTTAAAAGGACCTGTGGGAGAAAAAGGTGTAAGGCCATGTGATCTCCGACTAAGTGCATATGGGCGGTTCCCATGCAGGATATGCAGAAGACAAGATTCGACAAAGGCTGATGCGGGAGTATGCTCAGTAATTGTGGAAAAGAATTTTCTAGCAGTGACTATTTCTGCAAAAGTGTCTGGATGAAAATAGTCTTGCAGACGCCCATTTATGTTGTCCATCTGAACCTGAGTGAGTTCACTCTCTGTGACAAGACATTGATCCAGATAATTACTGAGCCGATGGCGGATGTCATAAATATCCTTATGCCGTGGGAATTTGACTTTGGCCAAGGTGTTAACATATGCCAAGGGATTAATATCAACACCATCACCGAAGCGTCCCTGCAAACATGCTTCTAAAGGTATCGTGCCTGCACCACTAAAGGGATCAAGTATTCGGTCTCCTTCCTGGGTCATTGTCTTTACAAGAAAGTGGGCAATGGCTGGTTTTAGCTTTCCCTGGTAGGAACAGAGAGAATGCAGTGGAGTGCCCCAGTTGCGTTTACTATAAGGCTTGGCCTTATAGCTGAATTTCGCAAAAGCATCTATCCACTCTGAAACGGAAGACAAGTCAGGGAGTGGCTCTGAGTACTCATCAAATAATGTTAGCTGATTACTTTCCATTTGTATTACGATCTGTTATGGAGATTCACCTTTTTTTCTTTGTGACAGAAGAATTATCAGGAAAAAGTGTCTTCGTACTATGTCCTACAATATCATCCAGAAAGATCTTTAAGTCCCTCACAAAATCAGAGATTCCTTCCAAATAGATGCTGAGTTCGTAGTTCTTTTTTAAGGCTGAATAAGTGAAATTATGAGACCCGAACAGGATACATTGCCAATCCTTTATTACAAACTTCGCATGTATGCGAGGATTGACATGCCAGATAATTCGTTTCGATATGGTGTGGTCTTTATTGGCTGCCTTCTTGAGTTTAACAATGGTTTCATTAATCAGCTTTTTCTGGTCTGGAAACAAGTCGCCATACCGGGTCACTATGGTTAGCCTGCGTGTGTTATAGAGAAAGCCTTTAAGAAGGTTGGTGATAAGTCTGCCGTCAACAAATGGCGCTACTGCTATGAGATGGTCAAAATCTGATAGTGCTATCTCTTGGAATTTCTTAAGGAAGTCATCGCGTTTCGCTGGTGGAGATGTTATAATCGGAAATTCGATCTCTATCATTCTTCAAGCCTTTGGGGGTTATGGCATGTCATACTGCAATTCAAATACCGGCCTACGGTCTGGTATGAAGACTCCAGTTTCGCATCTGCCTGACAGCCCAAGATTTGCCAAGTATTCAAGCTGATCGTCAGAAATCATGTCTTGGGGAATATTATTGTCCAAGCATAATTTATTGACATAAAAAACCATTTCTGCTCTGTCTTCATGTTCCTGTGAAGGTATTAATGTGCAGATATCCTCATACCAAATCGGAAACAGTTCAATTGATTCCGCCAGAAGTTGCCTTCCTGCATCAGTGAGTGTTACGATATTGAACTCTGGAACCTTCCCCGTGTGGTCGTATGATTCTTGAGTCGCGGACCAGTGCTCAATTGCTGTGTTACAATTGGGGGCTTCAACAAGAGAAACCTTTCTCATCAGTATGATCAAGCAAAATGTATCGTTAGCCGCATTCCTGCATTTTCTTGCAAAGGCACAAGGGTCATTTGCGCGAAGATTCTCGCCCAAGTCTCTTTCCACTCGATCCATTTGACTTTCGAATTCCGCCCTGTAATCCGGCAAGCGTTCTGCTTTGCTGGCGAAATACTGATCAATGTGATTCCTTAGAAACTCCTCATCAACACGTCCACGTTGAGCAGGTGTAAAAAAACGCAAGGCAGTCAGTGTCAAATCGTCAGTATCGATCTCGACACCATGGTCTTCAGCAGATTTTAGTGCATAGAGAAACATAATCCCAGGTCGAACGCGATAATGCCTATAGCCATTTTGCTTTGGCGTCCATCTTCTTCCCGCTCCTTGAGGGCACCGTAATTTCCAGGATGCAATGCGGTGTTGAAGGAGATTCAATCGAGCAACTGAATTATTCGCATTGAGAGCCCTTACGTAATCGGTAAGAACCTGAGTGCGAAAACCATCTCTTCTGATAAAGCCTAAGTATTTCATATATCTAAGTTTTTCTCGCACATTTGCTGAGGGGCCCTCCAAGCTGCAAGTCCGGTCAGGTTGGTAATCGCCGCGAGCAATGGCGTCAATACTCATGCGGGCATTGAATTCGGTGGGACGCGTTTCTTGTCCCAGCAAGTCGCTCTCCATGCGCAGATAATCCAAGATGATTTCGTCCATTTTTTGCTGGTCCACGCCTGCTCCACGCAAGTGTATCGCAAAACCACTACTCGTGCCGATGCGTGCTTTGTGTCTTTCGGTACGCTTAGCCATTTTTCTTCTTCCGAAGAATAAGAATGCTCTCATGGAGTGGAAATCCTCCGCGGGATTTCCTCACACGAACTATCTTGTTATCTTCCATGCGAAATCCTATCCGCTCTGAAATATTGCCAAGTATTACATCTGTCGGTATGTGAGTATCCCCAAAAAACGAATCTCCAATAACCAACACACAATAACGACCACTTTTCAAAAGCCGACAAATATTTTTTAGAGCAGCTTCCATTTCATTAAAATAGGCTGCTACCATTACTGGTATTCTTGGGTCATATGCATTTTGGGCGATTTTGTTTACGATTCTCTGCACTTTAGGAAATTTAGACTTAGTGCCATTCTTCATTTGTGTAGAGTTTATACCTGCTGTAACATTTTGCTTACGAAGGTCCCTCAAATCCTTACCTGACTGTAAGTAATCGAAAATCCACAACTCAAGTTTTGTGTTGCGACAGTAGTTTGTACCATTCAGATAAGGAGGTGAAGTGATAACGATGTCAATAGAATTGTCATATCGTGGAGTTAGTTTCGAAGGAGCAATGATATTATCACATATTACCGTTGTTGCTCCTGTATAATAACCTTCCAATTCCAGAACATCTTGCTGCATTTGCTCAATCTTTTGTAGAAAGCATTTAAAGACCTCTGGGGAGTCTTCAGTATCGCGCTTATACTTAAGATCGGGCGCCCGCTTTAATCTAGATACTTTTACCAGGATGGAAGCAAGGGCTAACTTGAAAAAATCCCTTGTAGTAGAATTTCTAATTTGTCTTATATACTCCTTAAGAAAACAAATTTTAGATATGGCATCTTTGCTAAAATAGTTTTTGTTTTCAAATACAGGTGAAAGGTTTTCTTTGGGTGCTTGGGATCTGGTATAAGAATCCATCTTGATCTTCAAACGGTTTTTTATTAGCCTTAGACTTGATATCTGATATCTTTGTGTTTTGGACTTAGCAACAAAACACATAAAGGGATTTACATCGGAAATAACCGATTCAATACCGCAGTGACTTGCTACGACAGCGGTTGTGCCACAACCCCCGAAAGGATCAAGAACAGTTCCCGACGCGATATTAAACTCATTGAGCACGCTTGAAACAAAGCAACCGGAAAATCCTTCCACATAAGGGTACCAACGATGTATCCCAAAGTTCTTATTAGGTTGAAATGTGACGGCCAAGTGTTCCTTTTTCGCACCGGTACAATATGCATTCGATTGAAGGAGGTCTTGCGTAATAGTTACCGAATGTTGCAATGTTATCCCTCCTTATCCATGGTCTTGATTTCGCAACTGGTTCATGAATAGTTGTATTTTGGTTTACTGCCACTATCGAGAAAGCAGAATTATACCACAATATTTCAATAATGACAAGAAGCAATATTTTCTCAGTTTGCTCACGCTTGGTTGTTCTTAACAAGTTGCTTAGCGAATTGTACACATGCCATGGGAAAAATGCAAGAGTTGCTAAAAAACTCTCAAGAAGAAAGTTGCTGTACACTCGAAGATGTGCCTCAGGCTCTTAGGATGTACTTATTAGGTACGAAGGATTTTGGATTCCGTCCCCTTTCAATTGATTCCGCGACAGCGGATAAGTATTGATGATTGGGTTTGGGGGGATTTGTGGGTTTAATAGTGTTAGTGGGGCGAAGACACGGGCAGGATGGCCGTGGCACAGGTTAGGAAAGGGGCATAGGGGGTCGTTTTGTGATTGGTGGGGGTATGTTGGGGGATAAAGGTTTTTAGGGGCGGGGAGAAAGATTGAATTGTTGGGGGGATTTGATATTCTATTGGGAATGAGGCTGGGGGCGTTGCTGGGCAGGGAAGTAGAATGGTGTATGGGAAAGGGAGTTTGATTTGTTGTCGGCAGTGCGATGAGGGGTTATGGGCATGATAAAGAAGCTGCAGGGGCCGTTGAGTGAGGCAGTTGCGCGTTCGCTGCGAGCGGGCGATGAGGTTGCGATTAGCGGGGTTATCTATACGGGACGTGATATGGCCCATAAGCGGCTTTGCGCGGCAATAGAGAGGGGTGAGAAGCTGCCGATTGAGGTTGAGGGGACGATTATTTATTTTGTGGGTCCGAGTCCGGCTCGGCCTGGTCGTGTGATTGGGGCGGCAGGGCCTACGACGTCGTCGCGGATGGATGGGTTCAGCCCGGTGTTGATTGCGCGGGGCCTGCGGGCGATGATAGGCAAGGGCTACCGCGGCGCGGCAGTTCGTAAGACGCTCGAAGATTACGGGGCGGTTCATCTTGGTGCGATTGGCGGGGCCGGCGCGCTGCTTAGTAAACATATATTATCCGCGGCGGTGGTTGCTTACGAGGATTTGGGTACTGAGGCAATACGTCGGCTGGAGGTTTTGGATTTTCCGGCAATAGTGGTTTATGATTCTGTTGGCGGAACGGTTTTTAAGGAGGTACGGCATTGAAAGTTGCTTTGGTTGGTCTGCTTCAGTCGGGTAAGAGCACGATATTTTCGGCAATCAGCGGTAAGGATATTACGATGACAGGCTCGACGGCCATTGAAGAGGCGATGGTTTCGGTGCCCGACGCGCGTCTTGAGTGGCTTACGGATTATTACAAGCCGAAGAAGACAGTTTGCGGCACAATTGATTGTCTTGATTTGCCGGGTTTTAGTTTTGGCGATGAGCACGGCAGGGCTGGTGCGAGGCGTCTGATTAACCAGATACGTACGGTTGATGCGCTTGTGTTAGTTGTGCAGGCGTTCGAAGATTCGTCGGTGGCGGCATATCGTGAGAGTGTAAATGCATCGCGTGACCTGACGGAATTGAAGACGGAACTGCTGCTTGCGGACCTTGAGTTGGTTACGACGCGTATCGAGCGTCTTGAGAAGCAAATACACAAGCCTACAAAGACGCAGGGACAGGATAAGGCTGAGTTGGCGTTGCAGAAGAAGCTTGAGGATGCGATAGAAGCTGAGAGGCCGATTAGTTCGGTGATTGAGACGGAAGATGAGCGGGCGATGATAAAGTCGCTTGGTTTTTTGACGTTGAAGCCGATTGTGGTTGTGGTGAACGTTGGGGAGGGTCAGCTTGAAGATGATTTATCGATAAGTGCGGGTGCGGATGTGCCGGTGGTTGGGCTTTGTGCGAAATTAGAGTATGAGCTTTCGCAGCTTGATGATGCGAGTCGTGCGGAGTTTATGGCGGATCTGGGTATAACGGAATCGGCGGTGAGCAAATTTGTAAATAGCTGCTATGCCGCGGTTGGTTTGATAAGTTTTTTGACGGTGGGCAAGGATGAGGTTCGTGCGTGGCCTATCCGGCAGGGGACAATAGCGGTGGATGCGGCGGGTAAGGTTCATACGGATATAAAGCGGGGATTTATTCGTGCAGAGACGTTTGCGTTCGAGGATATGAAGGAGCACGGCAGTGAGAAGGCACTGAAAGCGGCGGGCAAGATTCGGCTTGAGGGCAAAGAGTACGTTGTGAAGGATGGGGACGTAATAAACTTTCGTTTCAATGTTTAGGGGTTGCAGGGACAAATGATGCGAGCAAAAGGAGTGATAGTTTTTGTGGGACTGGTTTGCATTGCATTGGATGTGATTGCAGTAGAGAGTGGTGCCGCGGAGAAGGCAAATGCGGACTATCTTTCGATAGTTAAGAACTATGCCGATGCACTTATTGAGAAAGGCCGTGACGATTACGGGAGGATCCATTCGCCACTTTTTGCAACGACGCTCGATAGGAAAACGATGCGACTTTTTGATGGTAAGGCGCTGGATGAACTCTGGCAGGTTCGGCTGAAGGATTGGGCGAACTGGCGTGTTCGTAATCGTGACCGTTCGCTGACGGGTGCGAACCCGATGCATGATGAGAACCTGTACCAGATTCTTTATGCATTGAGCAAGATTACGGGTGAGAAGCATTATGGGGAAGAGGCGGATAAGACTTTGAGGTGGTTTTTCGAGAATTGCCAGAGTGGAGTGACGGGTCTGATGGCGTGGGGCGAGCATATAAGCTGGGATTTTCGGACGGAGGGTTTGAGTAGGTGGAGAAAAGGTTATCATCACGGCGGCAAGATGCAGGAGTACAATACACATGAGTTTGCGCGGCCCTGGGTTTTGTGGGAGCGTTCATCCGAGCTGGCACCGGAGGCGTGCGCGAAGTTCGGGCGTGGTTTGTGGCTGCATCAGATAGGTGACCATAATACGGGTAATTTTTCGCGACATGCCAATTATGAACGGCATCAGACGTTTACGGATTCGGAATATCCGCGGCACGGAGGGTTCTATATTGCGACGTGGGCGCAGTGCTACAAGGAGACAAAGGATGCCTTGTTTATCAAGGCCATCGATACGTTAGTGACATATTTTGACGGGCGTCGGAGCAAAGCTTCGGATGGGGTTCCGGCAGAAAGTGCTGCGCGATCCGGTGGTAAGGCGTTGTGGTCGACGAGTAATCTTTCGCTGGCGATTGATCTTTGGGATGGTTCGGGTAAGATGCCGAAAGAGTTAGGGGCAAAGATGAGAGGCAGTGCTTCGAGGACGGACGAGGTTTTTCTGAAGTTGAAGCATGATGTTAGGCAGGGCGGCAAAGGATTTGTTCTTAACGCGAATGTTGATACGCTTGTTCCTGCCGAGCAGGGGGGTTACAGTGATGCATGGGGACATGCCGGGCCCGCGTGCCTGTGTCTGATTCGGTATAATCAGGTGAAGCTGCAGGGCTATCGCAAGCTTATTGTTGAAACGGCTGACTATTATACGGATAGTGAGCCGGAGATTAAGTTTGCTGTTCATCCTCGTTCGTTAGGGGGGATAATCTATCTGTTGGTTGGCACTTATGAGCTTACGGGTGAGCAGAAGTATCTTGACCGTGCGGACTATTTTGCGAAGCGTTCGGTTGCATTGTTCATGGACGGGACGTCGCGACTTCCGAAGGCGACAAGCAAACACAATCAGTACGAGGCGGTGACGGGCAGTGACACTTTGATGATGTCGCTGCTGAGGCTTTGGGCGGTGAAGAACAGGCCCGAGATGGAGTTGGGGTTGATTTACTGCGATAGGTGAAGTGGCAATGGTTGAAAGTTTTTTGTTTGGAGCAAGTTTATGAGGGCAGTTGAACTGGCTGGTATCAGGCAGATGGGTGTGATTGAGATGTCTCGGCCTGAGATTGCAAAGGAGACGGATGTTCTTCTTAAGGTTGAGATGGTTGGGGTTTGCGGTTCGGATATGCATTACTATGATTGTGGGGGGATAGGTTCGGAAGTTGTGGAGTATCCGTTCGTGATTGGGCATGAATGCGCGGGGACGGTTGTGGAAGTCGGGGGGGCGGTTAGTAAGGTTAAGGCAGGGGACAGGGTTGCAGTTGATCCTGGGATAATCTGCCATGATTGCGACCAGTGCAGGCAGGGCAGGGAGAACACGTGCCGCAAAATGCGGTTTCTGGGCTGTCCCGGTCAGATGGCAGGATGTCTATGTGAGTACATCGTGATGCCTGAGGAATGCTGTTTTGCGATTGGTGATGATGTTAGCTGGGAGTCGGCGGTTTTGTGCGAGCCGCTGGCGATAGCGATGTACGCGGTTCAAAGGGCTGGTTTGGGTGAGAATTCGGATGTGGCGATATTTGGGGCGGGGCCGATAGGTCTGAGCTGTTTGTTAAGTGCGCAGGCAGACAGGGCTGTTGGTTTCTATATTAGTGAAAAGGTGGCGGAAAGAGTTGAGGCGGCAAAGGGGGCTGGGGCGACTTGGGTCGGCAATCCTGATGCTGAAGACGTGGTGAGTGGGATTCTTTCGCAGAGACCATACGGTGTGGACGTGGCATTCGAGTGCGCGGGTGAACAGGAGACTCTCGATGCGGCGGTGGAAGTGGTTAAGCCGGGCGGCAAGGTGATGGTAATCGGGATTCCTCGTGTTGACAGGGTATCGTTTGTTGCCGAGAAGATGCGGCGGAAGGAGATTACAGTTATGAACATCAGAAGGCAGAACAAGTTTACCCAGGCGGCGGTCGATTCGGTGACATCGGGGAGGATCAAGGTTGATTTTATGGTTACTCACAGGTTCGTGCTTGCGCGTGCCCAAGAGGCATTCGAGATGGTCAGCGGGTATCGTGACGGGGTGATTAAGGCTATGGTTGAATTGTGAGTTCAATGAGAAAAGCGAGCATAGTCAGTATTGGCAACGAGATTCTCAGTGGTCAGACGGTAGATACGAACGCTTCATATCTTTGCGGCAGGCTGGTGTCGATGGGGATACCGGTTGTCAGTTCATATACGGTAGGGGATGAGGTTGATTGTATTGTTCGGGCTTTGAAATCAGGGCTTGTCGATGCGGATGTTGTTATCGCGACGGGCGGTCTTGGGCCGACGGATGACGACGTGACACGTGAGGCGTTTGCAAGACTGCTTGGCAGAGAGCTGGAATTGAAAGAGGAGCTTCTGGAGGGGATAAGGGATTTTTTTGCGAGTAGGCATCTTGAGATGTCGGAAAAGAACGTGGTTCAGGCTTATTTGCCGGCGGGTGTGGCAGGGCTTGTGAATAAGGTTGGGACGGCGCCCGGGATGGCTGTTGAGGTTCAGGGTAAGTTGGTTTTTGCATTGCAGGGTGTTCCATCTGAGATGAGGCTGATGTTCGAGGAGTCGGTTTGTGGAAGGTTGAAGGGTTTTTGCGGGGTTCAGGTGATAGTTATTCGGAAGCTTCGGTGTTTCGGTACAGGTGAATCGGATATTGCCGAGATGCTTGGCGGACTTATGGAGCGGGGGAGGAATCCTCTAATCAACTGTACAGTGCAGGACGGGGTAATTACGCTGGCAATAGTGGGTAGTGGGAATGACCGGACGGAAGTAGAAGAGATGGTAGAGCAAGATGAGTCGGTTGTTCGAGGCAGGCTTGGGGGGCTGGTATTCGGCAGTGGTGATGAGACTTTGGCGGAGGTTGTGGGGGAAAAACTTTCTTCGATGGGGCTTACGGTATCGGTGGCAGAATCATGTACAGGTGGGTTGTTGGGGAAGCTTCTGACGGATGTTGCGGGTTCCAGTAAGTACTTCGCCGGCGGGTGGATAACCTATAGCAACGAGTCGAAAGTTCGTGAACTTGGGGTTGAGCCAAGTCTGATTGGAAGATATGGCGCGGTTAGCGAGGCGGTTTGTGTTGCGATGGCTTGCGGGGCGCGTGAAAAAGCCGGTACAGACTTTGCGATTGGCATAACCGGTATAGCCGGCCCGGGTGGTTCGAGCGAACAAAAACCGGTGGGGCTTGTATATATCAGCATCGACTCGGCGGGTGGGTGCGAGACTCGACGTTTCGTTCTGTCGGGAGAGAGAGTCTTGGTGCGTGTTCGTGCGGCACAAACGGCGTTGAATCTGCTGCTGAAGAGGTTAGCGATTTGACTAATCTCTTTAGAGATGTTATAATGAATTTTACCTAACTTAACAAGACATGGGGTTTATATGGGTAAGAAGCGCAGACACTTAGGTGAAATACTGTACAGGGCGGGTGCAGTCGAAAAGCGTTCTCTTATCAATGCGATCAAAACGTCCAAGGCCAATAACAGGCGTTTGGGCGAGGTTCTGCTTGCTTTAGGGCTGGTTGACGAAGACACTCTGACGAAGGCTCTTGCCAAGCAATCCGGTTTGCGATATGTGGATTTGAACCAGGTTAAGATAAGTGCGGATTCATTGAAGCTTATACCGGAAGACACTATTCGCAAGCATAATGTTCTTCCTCTTGGGATGAATAACGGCAGATTACGGCTTGTAATAAGTGATCCATCGGATTTGGACACGATGGACGCGATACGTTTTCGTTTGAACATGGAGTTGGATTGTTACCTTGCAAGCCCGTCGCGGATTCGTGCGTATGTTCAGGAGTCGTTTGCGGACATTCAGACGGCGGCGGATGACCATCTCAAGCACAGTATAGACGCGACAGCGGCGGAGCTTGCGGAGAGCGGTCATGAGTTAGCGGCTGAGGTTCTTCGAGCGGAGGCGGAGTCAGCTACTGGCGAGGGTCCTGTAATCCGGTTGGTGAATCTGATAATAGATAATGCGTATTACATGCGAGCGAGCGATATTCACGTAGAGCCGATGGTCGACAGGGTTCGGATACGTTATCGCGTTGACGGGGTATGCCTTGAGAAGGACAACATTCCGAAGAACATGCAGTCCCCGTTACTAACCCGTCTGAAGATTTTATCGGGTATGGACATAGCGGAGCACAGGCTCCCTCAAGACGGCCGCACCAAGCGTAGTATTGGTGGTCAGGACATTGATTTTCGTGTATCGGCGTTGCCTGGTTATCACGGGGAAAGCATTGTGATGCGAATTCTTCGTCCGGATGCGGTTAATATCGGTATTCGGTCTCTTGGTTTCGAGCAGGACAATTACGAGCGTTTTCAGAATATAATTAAGCGGCCGAACGGCATTTTTCTTGTGACGGGTCCGACAGGTTCGGGTAAGACGACAACACTGTATGCGGCACTTCAGGACCTTAATAAGCCAGACAAGAAGATTATAACTGCGGAAGACCCTGTTGAGTATAACTTTGACGGAATGAACCAGTGCCAAGTTAAAGAAGAGATTGGTTTGACGTTTGACAAGATTCTTCGTGCGATGCTTCGTCAGGCACCGAATATTATCCTTGTTGGTGAAATTCGTGACGGTATTGTTGCAGATGTTGCGATTCAGGCGGCCCTTACGGGCCATTTGGTTTTCAGTACACTGCACACAAATGATGCTCCGAGTGCGATTACTCGTTTGGTTGATATGGGAGTTAAACCGTTTCTGGCGGCGAGTTCGATTCAGGCGATAATGGCTCAACGACTTGTGCGTTTGATATGCAAGAACTGCCGGGTAGTTGATGAGCATCCCGACCCGTACCATCTGCAGATTCTCGGTATCAGTCCTGAAGATATTAAGAAGACCCCGATATACAAAGGTGCTGGTTGCAACCAGTGCATGGATACGGGTTTTAAGGGGCGGATTGCGGTTTTCGAGATGCTTGAGATGAATAACGAGCTTCGGGAACTGGCCTTTGCGAAGGCAACACACGGTGAGTTGCGAAAGGCAGCGATAGCAAGCGGCATGAGGACACTGATGGAAGATGGGAAACTGAAGATATTCAAAGGCATGACGACTCCGGGTGAAGTGGCGAGAATATCCCAAGCAGAAGAACTTGTAGCGAGTTAAGGAACAGACAGTTTCGGAGGATTTTGAGTAATGGCAACAGTAAACATGGACAGATTGCTACAGGCGTGCGTGACGCAAGGGGGCTCAGATATACATATTGTTGTTGGGCGTCCTCCTGTGTTGCGTATAGACGGCAGGCTGCGATCATTGGAGACAAAGGTTTTGGGGCCGGAGGACACAATGTCCCTGATGAAGAGTATTACTCCTGAGCGTAATCAGCAGGAGCTTCAGGAAGAAGGTGGGACAGACTTTGGTTTTGCGTTTGGTGATATGGCGCGGTTTCGTGTGGCGGTATTTCGTCAAAGAGGTAGCATTTCGATAGTTCTTCGTCTTATTCCGACGAAGATAATGAGTTTCGAAGATATAGGTTTACCGAAGATATGCGCGGCGTTGTGCCGGCGGCCTCGAGGTTTATTTGTTGTTACAGGTCCGACGGGCAGCGGCAAGACGACGACTCTGGCGTGTATGATAAATTACATTAATGAGAACTTTGACCGTCACATTGTGACGGTTGAGGACCCAATCGAGTATTATCATGATCATAAGAAATCGATTATTAACCAGCGTGAAGTCGGCATAGACGTTCCGAGTTTTTCCGAGGCTTTGCGGCGTGTTCTTCGTCAGGATCCGGACGTGATTTTGGTTGGTGAACTACGTGACCTCGAGACGATTGAGTCTGCAATCAGGGCTGCTGAGACGGGGCACCTTGTGTTCAGCACGCTGCACACAACGAGTGCTTCCGGCACGATCACGAGAATTATCGACGTATTTCCGGTTAACCAACAAGAGATGATTCGGACCCAGTTGAGTATTAATTTGATGGCGGTTCTGAGCCAGGCTCTTTGTCCGCTGGCGATGGGCAAAGGGCGTGTTGCAGCATACGAGTTTATGGTGGTGACGCCGGCCATTTCGAATCTTATCCGGGAGAACAAGACATTTCGAATCGATTCGAGTATTCAGACGGGCAAGAAGCTTGGGATGCAGCTTCTTGACGAGCATTTGTGGCAACTATATGACAAGGGGAAGATTGTGTTGGAGGAGATGCTGGATAAGGCTCGTTCACCTGGTGACCTTCAGGACAAGGCAATGGCGAAATTGAAGAGCAAGAGTATGCGGGGGGCGGAAATTGCCAAGGACACGGAGGGCATTGGGCCTATTCTCAGGACGTAGGGTTTGCTATTTGGTGCCACAGGCGGGCGTGGTAAAGGGAGTTTTTTTCAAAGGTGATTGAGGTTTTGTCATATTCGTCCGGACACAGGGTGCAAGTTTTTTTGTGCGAGCGATTATTGGCCTGTTGCGATGATGCAGGACAGATATTGCAGTCATCGGGACGGCTGGTTTAGCTAAGTGGTAGTAAAGCTTTATGGTGCATAGAGTTAAGGCAAGGGTTATATTGGGAAGGCAGCAAATTTCGTGAGCGATGGCGAGGCGTTCCATAGTCCCAAAAACCATGTGTCTGACGTCTAATTTGTTTGCAGAAAAGGTGTTAATGGCATATAATAATGGTAGGCTTGTTAGCCGAAATTTGAGGTGTTGTGCTGATGGGAAAGATGAAAACAACACAGAAACTTCCTCCGGTTGAGCAACTGCGTGGGCGAACGCTCGGGAGAATACTGATAAAGATGGGAGTTTTGACCAGGGAGAAGGTTCATGAATGTTTGCGTATTCAACGGCATGAACATGGTGGGATTCAATTAGGTCAGGTTCTGTTGGACAATGGTCTGATTGATGAGAACCAGTTGCGTCTTGCGTTGGCGTCTCAGCGTGGGATGGAGTATGTTGATCTTGATGAGTTGGAAGTTTCAAGGGAGGTAATCGATAAGGTTCCGGCTCAGATGGCCAAGACATATCATATAGTTCCAATCGAGTACGATGAGGGAGAGAACAAGTTAACGGTTGTGCTTGACAATCCGAATAACTTTCGGGCGACGGATGATCTGAGCACGCTGATGGGTTTCAGGGTTGCTGCAAAGATAGCCGATCCAGAAGCTCTTGAAAAGGCGTTAACGAAATACTATGAGTCGAAGGATGATGATAATAACATCAACGAGTTGATTGGGGAGATACAGGGGGACACATTTTTGGCGGAGTTTGAGGGCAGAAGTGAAAGTATCGACCTTGACGAGTTGAAGGAGCTTTCGGAATCGAACCCCATCAAGAAGCTTTTGAACCTGGTTCTTTTGCAGGCGATTCGTGACAAGGCGTCCGACGTACACTTTGAGCCTTTCGAGCACGAGTACAAGATGCGTTACCGTATTGACGGGATTCTGTATGAGATGATACCTCCGCCGAAGCATATTGCGGCGGCGTTGAGTTCGCGGATCAAGGTTATGGCGAATCTTGATATTGCCGAACGTCGTCTGCCTCAGGACGGTCGTATTTCGCTGACGGTTCAGGGCAATCCTGTTGATTTGCGTGTGAGCATTCTGCCGACGATGTTTGGGGAAAGCGTTGTGCTTCGTGTTCTCGACCGGAGCCAGATGAGTCTGGACCTGAAGAAGCTGGGTTTTCGGCCTGATGATCTTAAGCTGGTTTACCAGCTTATTCGTCGGCCTAACGGTATTATTATAGTTACGGGTCCGACGGGTTGCGGGAAGACGACGACGCTTTATTCTGCGTTAGGCGAACTGAACGACATCGAGACGAAAGTGATTACCACGGAAGACCCGGTGGAATACGACATTGACGGGATAGTTCAGGTTCAGATTAAGCCGGATATCGGTCTTACGTTTGGCAAGTGTCTTCGTTCGATTCTTCGTCAGGATCCTGATATTGTGATGGTTGGTGAGATTCGAGACCTTGAGACGGCGGAGATTGCGGCGCAGGCATCATTGACGGGTCACCTTGTTTTTACGACGCTTCATACGAATGATGCACCGAGTTCGATAGCGCGACTTTTGGATCTTGGCATAGAGCCTTTTTTGCTGACGGCGACGATGGAGGGGATTGTTGCTCAGCGTCTTGTTCGTAAGATATGCGAGAACTGCAAGGAGCCGTTCGAGCCGACGGAGATTCAGTTGATGGAATTAGGGCTTACACCGGATGATGTTAAAGGCAAGAAGTTTTTTTACGGTCGCGGGTGCACGAAGTGCAACAAGACGGGTTATCGGGGTCGTATAGCTCTTTTCGAGATAATGCGGTTCAATGATGAGATACGTGAGATGATAATGAACGAGGCATCGACGAACATTTTGCGTTCTGCGGCCCAGAAGGCAGGTATGCATCTTTTGCGTGAAAACGGTTTGTCGGCGATTTTTGACGGCGTTACGACGGTAGACGAGGTTGTAAAAGAGACGACATCGGAAACAGGATAGGTAAGATGAATATTGGTGTTTTCAAAGGAGGTGTTCAGGATGCCTGTTTTTCAATATGAAGCGTTGGATTCTCAGGGTGTTGACGTAAAGGACAAGATAGAGGCCCTTAGTGAGAAGGAAGCGATAAGCAAGATACGCAACCTTGGATATTTTCCGACGAAGGTTCGTTCTCGTGGTGCAGCGAAGAAGCCTTCGGTGCGGACGTCCCATGCGAGGTCGCGTCGTGGTGCAGGCGGCAAGGTGAAGGTTAAGCTTGTGGCGCAGTTTGCTCGGCAGCTTTCGACGCTTCAGGACGCGGGTCTTCCGATACTTCGTTCACTTCGGATTCTACAGGAGCAGGCGAAAGCCGGCACGTTAAAGCATGTTATAGGCTACGTTGCAGATGAGATTGAAGGCGGGTCTACACTTTCGGAGGCTTTGGGCAGATTTCCTCGTACATTCGATCGTCTGTTCGTGAATATGGTAGCGGCAGGTGAGACAGGTGGAGTTCTGGATTTGATTCTGGCCCGTGTGGCGGATTTTATGGAGAAGGCCCAGAAGCTGAAGTCTCGGGTGAAAAGTGCGATGATTTATCCTATAGTGGTATTGTCGGCGGCATTTTTTATTCTCCTGGGCCTGATGTGGTTTGTGATACCGAAGTTTACAAGTATTTTGAAGGAGATGACGGGCGAGGAGTTGAACCCTCTGACTCGTGGTGTTCTTGCGGTAAGCAACTGGATTGCTCTTCAGTACGGCTGGGCGATTCTGATAGGATTTCCTTTCGGATGTATAATTTTGTCGAAGATTATTCGGAAGTGTCGGCCCGGGAGGATGGTTCTGGATACTATTGAGTTGAAACTTCCTGTGATAGGCAAACTGAGCAGCAGGATTGCGATTGCGCGGTGGACCCGTACACTGGGTACCCTGATAAGCGCGGGCGTTCCGATTCTGGATGCGATTAATTCGACTCGTGAGACGGCGGGCAACGAAGTTTACTCGAGGATGCTCAATGACGTGCACAATTCGATTCGCCAGGGTGACACATTTGCGAACCCGTTGAAACAGTCGAAGACGGTTGATTTGTTAGTGTCGAACATGGTTTCTGTTGGTGAGGAGACGGGTGATCTTGACAAGATGCTTATGAAGGTTGCGGACATGTACGACGAGGATGTTGATGTTTTGGTTGCGTCTTTGATGTCACTTTTGGAGCCGGTTATGATTTTGGTGCTTGGTGTTATAGTGATGACGATCGTACTGTCCATTTGGCTTCCGATGATGCAGGTTGTGACGAGTCTTAGTAGTTAATAATTTAACAAGGTACAGATAGGGATAAGGAGGCTAAAGTGAAGCCTGTTAAGAGACAATGGCGAGGAATCGCGGGGTTTACGATAGTTGAGCTTTTGACGGTTATCAGCATTATCGTGATTCTTATAGGGTTGCTGGTTCCGGCGTTGAATATGGTCAAGCGGTATGCGAAGAAAGTATCGCAGAAGAACCAGTTTCATGCAATCAAGATAGGTCTGGAGACGTACAATGCCGAGTGGGATGGTTATCCGCCTTCGCGTGAAAACGGGGATTTTTGCGGTGCGATGAAGCTTTGCGAAGCACTTGTGGGACTGGATCGGCGGGGTTTCAAGCCGGGCAGTAAATTCGAATGGACGTTAGACTGGGCTATGTACAATGCGGATGTTGATTTGAGCGACCGAAGGCCATATCTGACGCCGGACAATTCGAATGCCTACGCCCTGGGGAACGTGAATGGGCCGGCAAATACGGGGCCTTATGATCCTAAGGTGCCGGTTATATGCGATATGTACCCGAGGGTGACGAACCAGGATACAGGCAGGCTTATCGGGATGCCGGTTCTTTACTTCAAGGCGGATACGACCAAGACACTTAACGATTACACCAAGCCGGAGGAAAGTATTATCAACTATATGGACAACATGGGACTGTTTGGTCTTAAGGTGGCGTGGGACCCGGGGCTGACGCACGTTATTACGCCGGCGATATTCTACGAGCAAATATTGAACAAGAACCTACCATCAACGGTACCGGTGAGACCTTATAATGCGGATTCGTATATCTTGATGTCCGCCGGCTTCGATGGTTTGTACGGTACCGATGATGACGTGTTTAATTTTGGCATGTAACGATGGAATTATGAGATGATTGGCACAGGTGCAGAAACGATGGATAAAATAAAGAAACAGGATGAACGGGGCTTTACGTTAGTTGAATTGCTGACGGTTCTGGCGATAATCACGATGCTGCTTGGGCTGATGGTTCCATCGCTGAACATGGCGAGGCGGTTCGCAAAGGAGACGAAGCAGAAGGCACAACTGGCGACAATCGGCGCGGCGTTGACGGTGTTTCGCAGTGACTACGGCGAGTATCCGCCATCCAACTTGGACTCGGTTGCGGGTAAGGACTATTATTGCGGAGCCCAGAAGCTGTGCGAAGCGATGTTGGGGTGGGATTTGATGGGCTTCGACCCTGAAACGCAGTGGAATGCGGTGGGAACTGCTTACCGCCAGCCGGGGAGTATTGACAGAAGGAAGGGTCGTTATCTGGAGCTTGCGACGGTGGATGCATTCAGGATAGATGGGGTAGCTTGGTCGGAAGGACTTTTTGCTAACCCCGGGCCTTTCGCCGGCGATACCTATGTACTTTGTGATGTGTTCAAGCAGAAAAGGAACGTAAACGCGGGGGCACCTGTACTCTACTACAGGGCGAATACGGCCAGCAAGACGTTAACCGCCAAAGACCCTGAGGACCGGATTTATAATTACATGGACAACGTGGAGCTTATTAAGGTCAAAGAGTGGGAAGACGATAAGAAGTTCGGAGACCAGTTGTCGCTCGAGGCCAGCTTTTACGATTATATTCAGGATCCGAAGGTTAGCACGGAGCCGTGGCCGGACGACCCGCGGGCGTGGCCTTATCGTCCTGATTCATATTTGCTGATAACGGCGGGTGCGGACGGTCGTTACGGGACGAGAGATGATATCTGCAACTTTGGCAATTGATGAGTTGGCGTTTAGTGACAGGTTCGAACTATGGAAAGTCGCGGATACAAAAGGGGTGTGACACTTATCGAGATGATGATAGTTATTTCGATAATAGCCCTTCTTGTATCGATAGCGCTTGTGGGTGCGGAGGTTGTAGACAGGCATGGGAAGGAGGAGCTTACGCGGGGGAACTTTCTGTTAGTTGAAACGGCATTGGCGGATTATCACGAGTTTTACGGCTGGTATCCGGATTCGGTTCAGATGGCAAAGGATTCCGTGTCTTTGTACAAGGTACTGAGCGGGGTGCCAAGCGGGGTGCCGAGTGGGGTGCCGAGCAGCCGTGAGCTTCTGCGGAATTCGGGCAGTTCGATGATAAAGATGGTAAAGGGGCATCCTGAAATATGTGACGGGTGGGGGACGGCGCTGGATTACAGGTATGTGGCAGGTCAGACGTTTCCGGAGTTGATATCGGCTGGTCCGGACCGGACATTCGACGGAATGGCTGATAATATCAGCAGTAAGCGGCAGTAGCTATGAAGAAGATATTGAGACAACGCGGTGTTACATTTGTCGAGATGATAGTGGTCGTGGCCTGCGTGGCGATTCTTGCTTCTTTGGGTATACCGGCGGTTCGAGTTTTTCAGCGGTCGATAGAATCGCCCGGCGCTGCGAAGTCGATGATAAGCGGGGCCATGGCGTCAGCGCGTGCCATCGCGGCGAAAGAGCAGCATTACACGGGGATTCGATTTCAGATTAGGCCGAGTGATACCGACCCGCTGAACCCTCATACGGGGTCGCAGTATATGATTTTTATAGTGCACGATTATGAAGGCACAGGTTATGCTTCGGGCTTTCGAGCGGTTAAAGGGCAAAAGCCGATAAAGCTGCCTGAGTCACTGGGTGTTGTGGCTGATGGAGTCGATTTGAATGCGATTAAAGACGACGAAGAGGCCACAAGAAATGCAACAACATTTTCAGTTGTGTTCTCGCCTTCGGGCAGGCTGGTTCTGCACGACGTGCGGGTGAGCAGCAGCGGCACTGTTGAGGATGTATTCAACACCCAAGCGGCAGTGTTAGACGGTGATGCGATGTTCTATCAGGATGAAGATGGTGTTTCGGGTTTGAACCAGGAATTAAGCGTGAACGGTTTTGTAATTTTCGACCGGAAGGCATTTAAGCAGGCGCACGATGAGGGCAAGGGTTACAGCGGTTTTCTGAATCCGGTGGATATTAATCCATATACGGGCACGATGATATTGCGGGATTAGCATGTTATGAAGTGTAATGGCGATAACAGGAAGGGTTTTTCTCTTACGGAGATTCTGCTGGCAGTTGGTGTGCTTGCAATCGGGATGGTTTTTGTGGCCGGCGTGTTTCCTGCTGGGATGGTTCTATCGACGCGTTCTGCGGAGCAAACGATTGCAGCGGTTGTGGCGGATGAGGCTTTTGCGAAGATACGGCTTATATCGAATAACCCGACGACTCCGATTGGTGCTTCAGCTTTTTCGTGGGGGCTTTCGACATCTTTCGAGGATGTTGCGGAACTGCAACTGGGATTCCAGTTGGATGATGAATTTGCATATCCGTCGACCGGTGTCAGCTCGGACAAGCAGTACTACTGGTCGGCGATAGGGAGGCAGATAGATAATTCTTCGGATGTGCAGGTTACGGTTTTCGTGTGCCGCAAAGTAGGGTCCGGGCTGAAGTATTGGAGGTATCAGTACCCGGCTACGGAGGGCACTATGGATGGTTTGATACCGAGGGCATACCCGGTGGTTGTAACTGTTTCGGGCAGCCAACCGGCTACGTGGCCGAATCCAGTGACTGTAACGATAGTTGATACTTATAATCCCGATTTGAAGAATCCGATTAGCGATGGTTATACCGTTGTTAACGGGCTGACGGGGGAGATAATGCGGGTCATGGAGCGTAACGGCCAGCAAGTTACCTTATATGCGTACGATGCAATAGACTCAATAGACGGGCGAACGTGGCTTTGGGTTGTTCCGTCTCCGGCTGGTGGTGGCAGGTATCCGTGTATTGGTGTTTATCAGAAGGTGATACGCTTTTGAGCGGTTTCGAAATGAAGAAGGCATTTACTTTAATTGAGACGTTAGTTGCGGTCGGTATTCTGGCGGTAATGGTTTCGTTCAGCAGCGTGGTTTTCAAGGCAGGTATAGACTCGACGAGGGTGGCCGATGCGAACGCAGAGATAATGCGGAATCTGCGAGCGATAACGAACCAGTTGGACTCGGACTTCAGAGGGATTCGAAGGGAAGTTGCGAAACTGCCGCTGCAATTTGCGACGGAGAAGTCTGATTTTGGGGACGGATATCCGCCTGATGTCAACTCGGACTCGATAGCGTTTTTTGCCAATGGTGACTTCCAATCGACACAGCAGTATTTGTATAAGCGTCCTGCAGGCGACCGTTATGAGCTTGTGGCGGGCAATGTTGCAGCGATATTTTATGGATTGATTGACTCGGATTCGTATGGTACTATTCCGGAACCGCGGTATAAAATACTGGCGCGGAGGCAGACCATATTGACTTCGGATCAATACCTGGTATCGGCTCCGGATATGTTGGGTGAGTATTTCAAGAGTTCGTTGTCGGAGTTGCAGGCAGATACGTTATTTGACCCGAATGTACTGCTATCAAAGCCTCACATGACACCGGGCAATCGTGCGGATTTGGCGGTTTATATGGCCAGGGGGGTGGACGATTTTAGGATTGAGTATTCTGAAGGCGGGTTGAACTGGGAGCATGTGAAGAAGCCAGGGGGTATATCGCCAGTTGCATTTAAGTTTAGTTTTAGGCTTTATGATTCGAAGGGGATAATAAAGAACGGTCGGCGGTTTAGTTATATTGTTTATGTTGGCGGATGATGGGCAGTACAATGAAAAAGAAACGGAAAGAAAGTTGCGGGTCGCGGGATTGCGGGGGTTCAGCGCTTATCCTGGCGGTAGTTTTGACGAGCCTGCTGGGGATAGTTGGTGTGCTGTTTTTGATGAGCGGGCGCATCGAGCAGGTGGCGACGTCTGCGGTTGCAGAGAATAAAGACCTTGGCCTTGCCGTTGATTCGGTTGTGGCGCGGATATCGCAGGAATTAGTTGCCGATGTGAACAGTGGGGTGGGTAATCCGCAGGAGGAATACTACGACTATCCGGATCCGTGCAATGCGTGGCTTACGTCGCTTGAGCCGCGTGTTATGACGACGATGTGGCGCTTCTACTACTGGCGTCAGATAAGCAATATATATAACGTGGCTGCTGCATCGACTGGTTTGTGGGGAATTGGTATTGTGGCTGATTCGGAGCAGGCCATAGAAGGCGAGCCCGCGGACGCGGACGGCGATGGGGTTGCGGACTCTGTTTGGGTGCGAATACCCGACGTGACCAGCAGCAAGGGCAGACCAATTTACGCTGCGGTCAGGGTTGTGGATAACGGGGGAATGCTGAACGTTAATACGGGGTATATGTTCGACGCGTGCGATCCGGATGTGACGCGTGTGGATGGTTCGAGCGTGACGCAGATAAACCTTGCGGCACTGTCGCAGAGAGGGTCGAATGGCACTCTTTATGATGCAGCTAACGAACTGCAGCGCTGGCGATGCAATGATAAACCGGCTCTGATGGACTTGTTTTTGTATGAACGAGACGTTATATGGCGATACGGCAACGGCCTTGGGGCGTATACGCCGTTCGATATCTCCGATGAGTTGAAGCTGCGAAACAGATACATATTGAACTATAACCTGATGACGTCGAGGATTGAAGGCCTTTGGACCAGGGCGTATGAGGGAGGGGCGGGGGTTCTGCAGGTTCCTCGCGTTGAGAATTCTTCGGGGGATGCTCTCGATGATTACAGCTATTGGCTTTGGCCTACAAATTATTATCTGCTGCCGGGTCTGGAGGACGATGCGTGGGATGCGTATGACTTTCGTCATATATCGACGACGTATAATGTGGATCGGATTATCACTCCGGATGGGCATAGGATGTTCAATGTCAACAGAATTAACGATGCCAGTTATCCCGGTCATGATATTTGGGCATTATGGCAGATTCTGTGGAACGTGATTGACTCTGCCCATCCTACTCTGGCGCTTCAGATGGCTGTGAATATGAAGGACTACATCGATACTGATTCGGATGTGACCGAGTATGTTGATATTAGTGGGGTACGTTACCATGGTTTTGAGCGTCCGGCGGTTTACCTGTCTGAAATTGTGTGCAAGATGGAAGAGGATTTGGGCGGAGATCCGAACTATGCTTTTGCGGTGGAACTTTACCGTGAGTATCAGGCGGGTTTCGGTGATGCAAACCTTGCCGGGTGGCAACTTGATATTGACGGCAAGAAATACGCTATTGCTGGGGCAGAGGTTACGAGTGAGTTTTACGTAGTGAGATTCGACAGCAATTCGGGGGTTACGTTGGCAGGTTTGATTGGTTCGGGGACGGATGAATCAACGCCTGGCAACGGTGCACTTTCAGTAGACCCGTCTACTGGTTTGAGTTGGTCGGCTGTGCCGGGAGCGGTTTCCTATAAAGCGTATATCGGTGCGGCGTTCGACGATGTGGAGCAGGCTACGGATGTTAATTATGTTGGTTCGGATCCGTGCTACGATCCCGGGGCGGATTTTAAGGAAGACACGTGGTACTATTGGCGGGTGGATGCCTTGGATGGGTTGGGTAATGTGCTTCAAAGCCTCGGTGTGTGGAGTTTCAAGACGGGTAGTGCTGGTTCAAGCGGGTCGATAGGGCAGGCTATCACCTTTGCAGTCGACGAGCAAGCTATTGTGCCGGGAAGCACCATAAAACTGCTGCGGCCGGTACCCGGCGGGAACTACATAGTGGTTGACCAGATACAAGTGCCCAATTGGCTTTTTGCTGGTGCCAGTGGGGAGGTGCGGAGTTTTCAGCGTGATAATCGGCCGCACAGGTCGATAAGCCAGCGGTGGTATCTGAATCCTCCTGATCAGATTGAGATGGATTTGGTGTCGTTAGGCAGCCGGAATGTTTATGAGGATCCTGCGTCTGTTGTGATTCAAGTTCAGACTAACGACAAAAGGCTTACTAATATCGGCGAGCTTGGTAAAGTTCTTCACAAGAGCGCTTATCAGCAAGGTACCAACCAGATTGGGAATGCAGATACTCCGGCCACGGCGCTGCTTGACGTGGGTGACCCTGCTGTGCAGCGTGTTTTCAACTACCTGACGGTTTTTGACCCGAACGATCACGGACAGCCGCTTGGTGAGACGAGGATTCAGGGGCGAATCAATATCAATACGGCTCCGTGGTATGTGATAGCGCAGTTGCCGTGGATGACACCGGAGATTGCACAGGCGATAGTTGCTTATCGCGATGTTCTTGATAAGCCTGTAAACATGCGTCCTTTTAGGAATATTGGGGAATTGATGAATGTTCCGGGAATGGATAAGTATGCGTTGGACGGGGTTGACCAGGGGGGCAGGCCCGACCTAACGGCAAGAGACGGGGCGGCGGATGATTTTGAGGAGCGAGACCTGCTGCTGGCGCGAATCAGTAATCTTATCACGGTTCGAAGCGATGTTTTTACGGCTTATATCCTGGTTCGGATTGGGGCAGACGGACCGCAAAAGCGGATGATAGCGATACTTGACCGGAGCAATGTTTACTCGCCGAGTGATAGGGTGCGGATTCGTGCACTGCAGCCGGTTCCGGACCCGAGATAGGCATTTGCGGTTATTTGATGAGGTTCAGCATTTCGGCGTGGACTTTCTTATTGGCGGCGATTATTTCAATTGCGCTGTCGGTGTAAGCATCCATATCAATGGGAAAGATTTTTTGGCCTTTCCAGTCAGTGACGACGGCACCTGCGGCCTCTGCGATGAAGGCGGCGGCGGCAATATCCCATAGCCTGGGCCTGTTGGCGATGGCGGCGATAAGGCTGCCCCTTGCAACGTAGGCGAGGTGCAGGGCGGTTGTGCCGAGATTTCGGAACCTGGTTTTCTGCATAATCTCGCAGATCCAGCCGGGGACGCCGTCGTCGTAATGGCTGTCGATTCCGACGCTTGAGAGCTTGTTGAAGGGATCGTCGGAGGCGTTTATTCGTCTGGCGTTAAGCTGCGGCTCGCCGTTTTTTACCGCGGTGAACATCATTTCAGCGGCTGGTTGGAAGACGGCAGCGACGATTGGCATGCCCTGGTACATTGCGGCAATGCTGACGGTAAAGAGCATCATGCCGTGTGCGTAATTTGCGGTTCCATCTATTGGATCTATCACCCACCAGACTGGTTTGCTGCCCCTGGGGGACTGCTTGAAGATGTTGTTATCTATGCCTTCTTCGGCGATGAAGCCGTGGTCGGGATAAGTTTCCTTGATTCTGTCGATGATAATCTTTTGACAATGAATATCCGCCTGGGTTACCGGTTCGGTGCCATGTTTAAGTGAGACTTTGGTGAAGTTGATTTCTTCCATTGCCCGCTGCCCGGCGAGCCTTGCGGCCACGACGGCAGTTTCGAGCATACGTGAGAGGTATGTTTGTTCCAGGACCATTTGGTTTGCTCCAATTGCCTTTAACTTGACAGAAAAAACGATTGCTTCTATTGTAACTGGTATTATGCAGGTACGGCAACAGATAAATAAAGGTAAAAACATCATTCGGGCGTCATTTCGACAACGGCTTGTAAGCGGAGTAGTTCTGTTGGGCATCGTGGGGTTTTTCGTTTTTATGCGTTTGGCGGCGGCGGGAAGAATCAATTTGCCCGGCTTGTTCGATCCGTGCGGGTTCAAGCAGCAGTACGGTCTTTCTTGTCCGACGTGCGGGGTGACAACGTCATCGGTTGCATTTGTGCATGGCCACATATTCGAGTCGTTCTATATTCAGCCTGCGGCGGCGCTGGGGTGGGTTATGCTTTGTGTGACGGCATTTTTTGCTTTTCTGATGTGTGTCTTTGGCTTATACTTTCGACCGTTGATGCGTTTTTTGGCCGGCGTTAAAACAAAACATGTGATTTTGGCAGTGATAATCATTATTGCCGGCGGCTGGGCGGTAACGCTGGCCCGTGCGTTGGCAGCAGGGTAGCTGTAAGGAAACAGAAAGAAGAACAATGAAGCAGCAGCGATACAAGGAGTTTGCTTTCTGTTTTTGGGTGTGCTGTTTGTTGGGATTATGTGTTTTTGATTGCGGCTGCGGTTTAGTGAGTATTTTTGGGAAGGAGACGAGTCATGAGAAAAGAGTTCGGGCTGAATACCGTTTGGGCGGCGCTAAGCAGCCGCGGGTATTAGTGTTAGTGAATGAACCGGCGTGGCTTGGCAGCGAGGTGAACCTGCGTTATTACGTGACGAAGCGCATAGTTGGTCGCATGGTGAAATACGCGCGGGTTCGGCGTAATAATCTTATTGGTTATGGTGAGCTGTCGGAATTTCGTTCGGGCAGGGGTGGGTTTTCGATGCTGTCGCCGGTTGAAGTCGGCAAGGCGCTGGGGGCCGACTATGTTTTGTATGTGACGGTTGCAGATTACGCACTTAGCAGGATGGGTGAGAGCAACTATTATCAAGGGCATTTGGTTGCGGATAGTTTCATTCGTTCGGTTCGGAGTGATAAGAAGGTTTGGCCCGAATCGGAGCAAAGCAGAATTGTTCGAGTTGGTTTTGAGGTGGAGTCGGGTGGGCAGAGTGCTGCCGTTGAACGTCTGGCAGACGCAGTGGCGCACTGCATTGTCAGGTATTTTTATGACTGCCGTAAGGACAGTTTTCACATTGCCGACGAAATACGTGACAGCAGCGTAATGGAGTGGAAATAGTAGTAACGTTTTGGAGTATCGCAATGATTAGAGTTCTAATAACAGACAAACTGGCACAGCAGGGTATCGACCTGCTCAACTCGACCGAGGGTGTCGAGGCGGTGGTAAAGACGGGAATCGGTGAGGATGAACTGACGTCAATTATTGGTGAGTATGACGGTTTGATAATTCGAAGCGGGACCAAAGTGACTGCGAATGTTCTGTCGAATCCTGGCAAACTCAAAGGCATTGCGCGTGCGGGTGTTGGCGTCGATAACATCGACATACCGGAAGCAACACGCAAGGGGATTCTGGTGATGAATACTCCCGGCGGCAATACTCTGAGTGCTGCTGAACACACGATTGCGTTGATACTTTCGATGAGCCGCAATGTGGTGCCGGCGTGCAACAGCCTGAAGGCGGGTGCCTGGGACAGAAAGAAATACATGGGCAACCAGCTAAACGGCAAGGTTCTTGGTTTGATAGGCCTTGGTAGAATCGGGATGTCTGTGGCGAAGATGGCCCAGGGCTTTAATATGAAGATTCTGGGCTATGACCCGCTTGCGGCCCCGGCTAACGCTGAAAAGATGGGTATAGAAGTGAGCGAAACTCTTGAAAGGATTTTCACGGAGGCGGACTACATCAGCGTGCACGTTCCCCGGAACGAGCATACGATAAACATGATAGGGGCCGAGCAGATTCGCATGATGAAACCCACGGTTCGGCTGGTGAACTGTGCCCGTGGGGGCATTATCAACGAGGATGCAGTTTACGATGCGCTTTCGGAGAATCGAATCGCCGGCGCTGCGTTGGATGTTTACCCGAGCGAGCCTCCGGAGAATAGACGATTTACGGAGTTCGAGCACTGCCTGGTGACACCGCACCTGGGGGCGAGTACGGAAGAGGCCCAGATTGAAGTTGCGGTCGAGGCGGGTCAGATTCTTGTCGACGCACTGAAGGGAGGCCCGGTTAGAAATGCGCTGAACGCGCCTTCGACGGCGGCGGCGACTCCGGCTATAGTGACGCGTTATGCGGAACTTGCGCGGCGTGTCGGTGTGCTTATGAGCGTTATCGCGCCCGGTCAGATCAAGAGTATTGAGGTTCAGTACCGTGGTTCAATTGCGGAGATGGCCGTTGAAACGGTGACTCTGAGCTTTGCGATAGGGCTGCTTCAACGTCATTTTGAGATGCCTCTGAATATGGTGAACGTTCCGGTTCTTACGAAGGAACGTGGTATAAGTATAGATGAGACGCGTAACAGCGATGCGAAAGACGTTGCCTCGAGTTTTATGGTGAAAGTTGTTACCGACAAGGTGTCGCGAACGGTGACTGGTTCGGTTTTTGGCGAGAGGCTGCTGCGTATAATCGAGATAGACGGGTTCAACATTGAGGTGACACCCCAGGGCACGGTCCTGGTGATTTTTAACGACGACAAGCCGGGTGTTATCGGTTCGGTGGGGTCTATCTGCGGCAGATGCGGCATCAATATCTGCACGATGGGTGTCGGGCAGAAGCTTGAGGAGCAAAAGGCGATTCTGGCGGTCAGTCTTGACCATGAGCCGGATGCAAAAGCAGTCTCGGAACTCGGGAAGCTTGATTTTGTGAATGAGATTTATGTCTGCAAACTGAACTGATTCGATGGCAATTGTAATTGAAAGGCGGTTCAGTTTAGCTTCCTGCGATTGGCGCCTGGGTTTTTTCGATTTGTTTCGGCAGGAGGGTGTTAGGGGAATTTGGAGTTTTTTGGTATGGCCGGTAAAAAGAGTCGGCAGTCAGATCAGATGAGTTTTTCATTTTCGCAAGGGTTGGCTGTGAAGACGGTCAAGAAGGCAAAGAAGCAAGTGAAAAAGTCAAAAGCAGGAAAGCCACAAGCAAAGGGCAAGGCTTCGCGTATTAGTTCCGGGAAAGTGGGGGCAAAGCGTCGTAAGGCCAGGGCTGTTGCGGCGACGGCTGAATCAATGGCGGCCAGCCAGCGGTCGATAAGCATCAGCGAGTTTTTCGCGAAGAACAGGCACCTTTTGGGTTTTGATAATCCTCGGAAGGCTCTTTTGACGGCGGTCAAGGAAGCGGTGGACAATTCACTGGACGCGTGCGAGGAAGCTCAGATTCTGCCTGAACTTCACGTGAGGATAAGGCAGGCAGGTGACAACAAGTACGTGGTGACAGTTAAGGACAACGGTCCTGGGATTGTCAAGCAGCAGATTCCGAATATTTTTGCCCGTTTATTGTACGGCAGCAAGTTCCACAGGCTGAAGATGAGTCGCGGCCAGCAGGGGATTGGGATATCGGCGGCGGGTATGTACGGTTTATTGACAACCGGTGAACCGGTTCAGATTATCTCGCGGACGAATGCAAACAAGAAGGCGCATCATTACCACGTTCAGATTGATATGACCAAGAACAAGCCGGAGATTGTTTTCGACGAGGAGTGCGATTTCGACCTTGCGACGGGTACGAGCGTTACGATAATCATGGAAGGCAAGTATCAGAGGGGCCGTCAGTCGGTCGATGAATATATCTCTCAGACGGCGATGGCGAATCCTCATGCGACGATTTATTACACCGCTGCAGACGGTGCTGAGTTCGAGTACCGTCGGCAGAACCACGAACTGCCGTTTGCGACCAAGGAAATCAAGCCTCATCCTTACGGTGTGGAATTAGGTTTGCTGTTCAAGATGGCTCGTGACAGTTCAGCCAAGCAGCTTTCGGCATTTTTGCAGAAGGATTTTTCCCGTGTAAGTCTGCGAGTTGCTGAGCGGATTTGCGAAAAGGCGAAGGTGAGCAGCAAGCTTTGGACATCGCGGATAACGCTGAAGCAGGTGGAGGCCCTTCACTCGGCGATAAACGCCACGAAGATTATGTCCCCATCGACCAACTGCATAGGGCCGATTGGCGTTGAGGCATTGGAGCAGGGACTGAGGCGCGTGGTGGATGCGGATTTTTATACGGCCTGCTCGCGAAGTGCGTCAGTGTATCGGGGCAATCCGTTCCTTATTGAGGTGGCGTTGGCCTATGGTGTCAAAAATGGAAACAACGGCGATTCCGACAAAGAGCCGCTGATGCGGTTGATACGCATTGCCAATCGCGTTCCTTTGCTGTATCAGCAGTCGGCGTGTGCGATTTACAAGTCGGTAATGGATATTAAGTGGCGAAATTACACCTTGAGCCAGAGCAGGGGCGCGCTGCCGACGGGGCCTGTGGTACTGATGGTTCATATTGCTTCTGTGTGGGTTCCTTTTACATCCGAGAGCAAAGAAGCTATTGCGCATTATCCTGAGATTGTGAAGGAGATACAACTGGCGGTTCAGGAGTGCGGGCGAAAACTCGGCATGTACCTTCGCAGGAAGAAACGTATTCAGCAGGAGATGAACAAGCGGCGATATATAGAGACGTATCTGCCGTATATCGGCGAAGCTCTTCAGGAGATACTGAGTCTGAAGCCGAAGCAGGTGGATGTTGTTCTGACGAAACTTGAGATAGTACTGGAAAAAACCAGGAAGATATAAGGCCGGGTTTCGATATATGAGTGAGAATTTGATAATAAGTATCAGTGGGATGAGAGGCATTGTCGGTGAGAACCTTACAGCCGAGATTGCGTCTGACTACGGTCGCGCTTTCGGTACGTACCTTCGAGCCAAACACAGCCAGCCGGAGCGGAGTCAGTCGGTGTGTATCGGTCGGGATTCGCGGCCGAGCGGTCCAATGCTGATGTCAGCGGTTGCGGCGGGGCTGTGCTCGGTTGGGATTGACGTCATTGATTTGGGGATTGTGACCACGCCATGTGTTGGGGTCATGACAGGAGAACTTAATTGCTGCGGCGGCGTGGTTATTACCGCTTCGCACAATCCCGGGCAGTACAACGGTATAAAGCTGCTGTTGGGTAATTCGGTTGCACCGCCGCCGGATGCGGCAGAGGAAATCAGGCGGCACTTTTATGAGAGGGATTTTTCGGACGTTAGTTCGGTCGGGGGCGGCAGGATAAGCAGTTGTGATCGAACCGACAGGGTACATATTGCAAAGGTGCTGGCGATCCTGAACAGAGATGAGATAGCCGCCGGAAGATTCAAGGTCGTTCTCGACAGTGTCAACGGGGCAGGGGGACGTGTGACGTGCAAACTACTTGCTGAACTTGGCTGCGAGGTCTCGGCTATAAACTGCGAACCGACGGGTGTTTTTGCACACACGCCGGAACCGACTGCTGCGAACCTGAGAGGGCTTTGCGAGGTTGTCAAGGCTGAATCGGCTCAAATTGGTTTTGGTCAGGACCCTGACTGCGACAGGCTGGCTATTGTTGACGAAAACGGCAGATACATTGGTGAAGAATACACTCTTGCTCTTGCTGCCAAATACATGTTCAGCAGGAAGAGCGGCAAGGCAGCGACGAACCTCTCCACGTCACGAATGCTCGACGATATAGCGTATCAGGGAGGGGGCGAAGTTATCCGAACAGCGGTCGGCGAAGCCAATGTTGCCTCGGCGATGCTGGAACATAACTGTATCATAGGCGGCGAAGGTAATGGGGGCGTTATTGACCTGCGGGTCGGCCCGATACGGAACAGCCTTGTGGGTATCGGTTTGGTATTGCAGTTAATGGCTGAGAGCGGCAAGAGCGTGAGTGAGCTGGTAAGTGATATTGGCGGCTATTATATACAAAAAGAGAAATTTGCCGCCGATGCTGAACAGGCCAAACGTGTACTGGAATCAGCACAGAAGCATTTTGTTGGTGCCGAGATTAACACAATCGATGGCTGTCGATTTGATTTCGAAGACGGCTGGCTACACCTTAGGGTCAGCAATACCGAGCCTGTGATGCGGGTGATAGCCGAAGCAAGAGATCCTGGGACGGTCCGGAAGTATATTGATACGGTTTTGGAGATTCGCAGGGAGATAAGCGGTTGAAGCTATGCGTGAGCCAAGTACTGAAATCGCAAACAAGCAGATACGTTTGGTCACCAATGTCGGGATGGTGGGAAACATTGTCCTGTCTGTGCTGAAAGTTTTCGTTGGTACGATGGCCGGTTCGATGTCTCTTATTGCCGACGGTATCCACTCGCTTTCTGATGTAGCCACAGATTTGGTTGTACTTCTGGGCATTCATTTAGGCTCGCGGCAGCCTGATGAAAGTCATCCATACGGGCATGGACGGCTGGAGACGCTTTCGGCGGTGATTGTTGGAAGCGTACTGGCAATAGTTGGTGCAGCAATGATTTATCGCGGCGGAATGGACATTGCAGCAGGCAAGGTTGTGAAAGCGAACGATTTCGTGCTTTTGGTTGCGTCGATATCAATTGTTGCCAAAGAGCTGCTTTACAGGATGAGTAAAAAGGTTGCAATTAAATGGCATAGTCCGGTTCTTTATGCTAATGCCTGGCACCATCGGTCGGACGCGTTCAGTTCGGTGGCGGTTGTTGTGGGTTTCGTTTCACTGCGGTTAGGTTTTGTGTATGGCGACCAAATAGCGGCGGTTGCCGTCGGGCTGATGATTGTTTTGGTAGCCATCCGGATAGTGGGCGACTGCGTGCGTGAACTGACCGAAGGTGCCATCGACTCGGAGACGGTTGCTCATATAAAGCAGATAGTGAATTCCAACAACCAGATACGCCAGTGGCACAAACTGAGGACTCGGATGGTTGGTAGGGAAGTCTTTGTGGACCTGCACATTCTTGTCGACCCTGAATTGAATGTTGCCGCTGCACATGATATAGCCGAGGACCTGGAAAAAGCAATGGAAGGGGAGATTACACGTCCGGTTAATATCATCATTCACGTCGAACCGGACATACCGGCATTACGAAGATGAGAAGAGCCACCGGTCGTCTGAGATGTGCTTCAGGGAGAATTGGCCTTTAAGGGTTTTGCCATCGAGCAAAAGTTTACGTGTGCTTTCGGTTTCGCTTAGAATGCGGTAGGTTCCTTTTTCGGCTATTTGGACGTTTCCTTCGCCCTTATTGACAGTTCCCTGATAGGTGAGAAATCTCAATGGATGGTCCACAATGCGTATTGCGCTGATACCCTGTGTCGGCAGTTCGGCGGGCGGCTGCTCGATTCTGTAAGTTTGCAGCACGTTACCGGCCTGAAACATCCAATCCCAGTGGACCGGGCGATTTTGCCTGGTGTGTTTTTGAACAACGAATTTTCTGATTCCGGTCATGTTTTATTACTTTGTCAGTCAACAACGGTCCAACTTTAGGGGGACCGAACAAAATCATTGAAACAGGATGCAACATGACTTATCATACATGGTCATGATTGTTTTTGAAAGGTTTTTGCGTTATGAGTCTGGATAAGTTTTTTAGTCCCGAATCCATCGCCATTGTCGGTGCGTCTCGGCAGAAGAACAAGGTTGGATACGAAATTGTTGCCAGTTTAGTACGCGGCCAATACGAAGGTCGGCTTTTTCCGGTGAATCCCAATGCAGAAGAAATAGAGGGTCTGCGTTGCTACCCGGACCTGAAATCTATCGGGGAAACGCCCGAGCTTGTGATTATAATTGTTCCTGCGTCGATAGTGCCGGCTATTATGCAGCAGTGCGTTAGTGTAGGCTCAAAGGCGGTGATAATCATTACGGCCGGCTTCAAAGAGGTTGGCAAACAAGGTCGTGACCTTGAACAGCAGACAGTTCGAATAGCCAGGAGTGGCGGCATAAGAATCCTTGGTCCCAATTGCCTGGGTGTGATAAACCCTGCAAAGAAGTTGAATGCAAGCTTCGGGGGCGAATTGCCATTGCCCGGCTCGATAGGTTATCTGAGCCAGTCGGGCGCGTTGTTGTCAGCGCTTCTCGATATGGCAAATACCAATCGCATCGGTTTCAGCAAGCTGGTCAGCATAGGCAATAAAGCCGACATTGATGAACTGGATGTTATAAAGGCTTTAGGCCGTGACGAAGATACGAAGGTTATTGCCGGTTATCTGGAAAGTATCAGCCAGGGCGATGTGTTCGTCAACGAGGCGGAACAGATTTCACAGTTGAAACCCATATTGCTGATGAAATCCGGCGGCACAAGCGTGGGTGCCAAGGCGGCGTCATCGCATACGGGCAGCCTGACCGGCAGCGACACAGCCTACGAATGCGTATTCGAAAGGGCCGGCATTATACGCTGCGGTTCGATTGAGGCGCAGTTCGATTACGCGCAGGCGTTGGCCTATCAGCCGCTGCCCCGCGGTACTAATGTGGCGATAATTACCAACGCAGGTGGTGCAGGTATTATGGCAGCCGACGCGGTTGAGCGGGAGGGCCTGGGGTTTGCATCGCCATCGGAGGAGACAGTAGAGAAGCTCAAGAGCAAACTTCCTGCGGCGGCGAATTTCCACAATCCGTTCGATGTCATGGGAGACGCCCTGGCGGACCGCTACGCATTTGCGTTTGATGTGGTGCTGGACGATCCCGGTGTGGATATAGTTCTGATATTGCTGACGCCGCAGGCAATAACGCAAGCGACTGCTACCGCTGAGGCGATTGTGAAGATAGCAAAGCGTAAGAATGACAAGCCCATTCTTGCGTGTTTTCTTGGTGCGTCGAAGGTGGCAGAGGCGATAAAGGTTCTTCGTGAGGGTGGGATTCCCCAGTATGATTCACCGGAAAGTGCTGTAGAGACAATCAGGGTGATGTGCGATTACGTGAGGTGGCTTGCAAGGCCCAAGCGTGTGGTTAAGCTTTTTCCGGTAAATCGCAGGAGGGTTGAAGCGATAGTGGAGAGACATCTTCGGCAGGGACTTCGTGAGATTGCCGAGAGCGAATCGAAGGACATACTGGAGGCGTACGGTTTTGTGACTCCGAAAGGTTCTATCGCGACGACAGCGGAGCAGGCTGGTAATACTGCCGAACAGCTTGGTTATCCGGTTGTGTTGAAGATATGGTCGCCGGATATTCTTCATAAGAGCGATGTTGGTGGTGTGAGAATCGGTTTGAAGAACATTTCTGAAGTGAGGGATGCTTTCGATTTGATGATGTATCGAATCCCAAAGCAGTTGCCGGATGCGAATATCTTGGGTGTTTTGGTTCAGGAGATGTGCTCTGGCGGCAAAGAAGTGATACTCGGCATGAAGCGAGACCCTCATTTTGGTGCTCTGATGATGTTCGGGATGGGCGGCACGATGGTGGAAGTGTTGAAAGACGTTTCGTTTTATCTGGCCCCGCTGACGGGCAAAGAGGCCAAGCAGATGTTGGTAAACACGCGGACCTACAAGATATTGGAAGGAGTTCGTGGGCAGGAGGCGGTCGATATTGACGTCATTGCCGAAGGGTTGCAAAGGCTTTCGCAGTTGGTTACCGAGTTTCCGCAGATACAGGAAATGGATATAAATCCGTTTATTGTGGGCCCCGGCGGCACTACTCCGATTGCGGTTGATGCAAGAATAAGCGTAGAAAAAGTTTAGAAAAGAGAGCGTAATGGAAGATTTTGACTGGAAAGATAAATACGCAGACAAGGTATCGACTGCGTCTGCCGCGATGAAACTGGTCAAGTCCGGCAACAGTGTTTTTATTGGCACCGGCTGTGGTCAGCCTCAGCATCTTGTTGACGCGTTGGTGAAGCATTCTTCTCATATCTACGATGCGCATATTGTGCAGCTTCTAACTATAGGCAGTGCACCATACGCGGACGAGAAGTTTCGTGAGAAGTTCAAGATGAACAGTTTTTTCATCGCAGACAACGTTCGTCATGCGGTTGATTCGGGTACCGGTGATTACACTCCCATATTTTTGTCGGAAATACCCCAGGAGTTCGAGTCGGGTCGCATTGCGGTCGATGTTGCGTTAATAAGCGTGACTGCTCCGGATGCCAACGGTCTTTGCAGCCTTGGTATTTCGGTTGACATTGTCAAGGCGGCAGCAGCCAATGCAAAGTATGTTGTGGCGCAGGTCAACAGCAAGCTTCCCCGGACGTTCGGGGACAGCTTTGTTCACGTCAATGCCATTGATATGCTGGTGCCTTATGACGAAGAAATAGCAGAGATTTCGGTGGGTGAGCCGGATGAGACACTTCGTCGCATCGGGCGTCACATTTCCAAGCTTGTCGAGGACGGCAGCACTATCGAATGTGGTATAGGGCGTATTCCGCAGGCGCTGGCGGAATTCCTCACGGAGAAGAAAGACCTGGGCATTCACACGGAAATGTTCGGCGACTGGATCATCGAGCTTATCGAGTGCGGTGCCATTACATGCGCAAAAAAGTCGCTCAACCGGGGCAAGATAGTAGCAAGCTTCTGCATGGGCACCAAGCGGCTGTACGAATATGTGAACAACAACCCGTTTTTCGAGTTTCGTCCGACGGAATATGTCAACGACCCTTATATCATCAGCCGACACGAGAAGATGGTTGGTATTAACGCGGGGCTGGAAATAGATCTGACGGGGCAGGTTTGCGCCGACTCGATTGGATATCAATTTTACAGCGGCATTGGGGGCCAGGTTGATTTTATCCGCGGTGCGGCTCGGAGCAGGGGAGGCAAAGCTATAATAGCCATGCCATCGACGGCAAAAGACGGCGAGGTTTCACGTATTGTTGCGCATCTGACCGAAGGTGCCGGTGTTGTTACTACGCGGGCGGATGTTCATTACGTTGTTACTGAATACGGCATTGCGTATCTGCACGGCAAAACTATCAGAGCAAGAGTTCTGGATTTGATTAATATTGCGCATCCGAAGTTCAGAAAAGGGCTTATGCAGGCAGCGAAGGCACAAAGATACGTTTATGAAGACCAGATAGAGCTTTCGGCGGACCAGTTGAGCTATCCGGAGGATTTGGAACAATACGAGACGCTTCGGGACGGGACGGAGATTTTTTTCCGGCCTATTAAGCCGAGCGATGAGCCGGCGCTGGCGGAGATGCTGTATTCGCTGAGTGAACAATCGGTGCAAAAGCGATATATGACTCGCACAAAGTCGTTTCCACACAGAGATGTTCAGCAACTGACGAACATAGACTACAACAATGATTTGGCGATAGTCGGTGTGATTCCGGGAGTTTCGCAGGAGGAAATCGTGGCAATTGCGCAGTATTTTCTGGACCCGAAGACTCAGGCTGCGGAGGTTGCTTTTCTGGTTCAGGACGAATGGCAACAGAAGGGGATGGGTACATTTCTTCTTGAGTATTTGACGAAGGTGGCCAGGGAGCTCGGTGTGAAGCGTTTCTATGCGAAAGTGCTTCCGAATAACAAACCGATGCTGGCGATATTCCAGAACTCGGGCTACCATGTGAACACCGAATTTGACGGTGAGGTCTACAGCATAACATACGATTTGTTGCAACAGGATGGTCAGGAGCAGCTTCAAAAATGAACAAGGCTGTATTTGTTTACTCAACGGAACTTGAAAAAGTCTCGTATCCGCCGGAACATCCCTTTAGTACCGCCCGGCCCAAAAAAGTCCGGCAGATTATCAACTCGATGGGACTGCTATCGGGCGGTGGCAGAAGCGAAGTAGCGCCTGAACCGGCGGAGAGGATCGTCCTCAAGAAGTTTCACACGGCAAGATATCTTCAAACGCTTAAAAAGGCCGGCACCGGTCGATACGATGTCGAGGCAGTGAATATGGGCATCGGCACTTCCGACTGCCCGGCGTTTGCGGGACTTTACGAGTATTCATTGCTGGCTGTTGGGGCTACGCTAACCGGCGTCAGGCAGATTCTATCGGGTGCTGCCGATGTTGCATTTAACGCAGCCGGCGGCTTTCATCATGCCCATCGGGAGCAGGCATCGGGCTTTTGTTATATCAATGATGTGGCCCTGGCGTGTGTGCTTTTTGCTGAAGCCGGCAAGCGCGTTTTGTATCTTGATGTGGACGTTCACCATGGCGATGGTGTGGCATACGGTTTTTATGACCGCAGCGATATTATGACTATATCGTTTCATGAGAACCCCAAAGTGCTCTTTCCAGGTACTGGTTTTGAGGATGAAATCGGGACCGGTGCAGGCAAGGGCTATTGCGTCAACGTTCCTCTTGCGGTCGGCACTTATGATGAAATGTATATGAAGGCGTTTGAGAGCGTTGCTGTTCCGCTAATTGCTGCTTATAATCCGGACGTAGTCGTTTTTGAGTTAGGTGCCGATGCGCTTGCGGGCGATCCTCTTGCTCATCTTTGTCTGACCAACAATACATATGCCTCAATCATAAAGCACCTGTTGGGTCTGAACATACCCATTCTAATGACAGGCGGGGGGGGATACAATGTTGAGAACACGGTCAGGGCGTGGGCTTTGGCATGGAGCCTTGTTACCGGCAGCGATACAGAGGCGGATATGAATATCGGGCTTGGTGGTATTATGCTTGAAAGCACGGAGTGGGAGGGAGGACTGCTGGATAGAGCATTGGTAGTAACCAGGCATCAGCAGAAAACTGTGGTGCCGGCAGTGGAGGCGACAATAGAGAAGGTGAAGAAGAACGTGTTTTCATTCCACGGTCTTTGATTGTTGTTACAGCCAAAAAAATAACCCGTCAGCAATATGTGGCGGGTTATTCAAATTCAGTTTCAATTGAAACACGTTGCGAGGTTATTTGACGGGCCAGAGAGGAAGGATAACCTTTCCGTGGGCTTCGTTTAATACCTGTGCCAGGGCGGTATAAACGGCCGACAAGCCGCAAATGATTCCTTCCACGCCTGCAATGCGTTTTATGGCTATGCTGCCAAGAGCATCCGACAGTGCCAACAGGAAAAACAATATCGCCAGTGAAGCGAATACAAACTGAAGTGCCCTGTTCGCTTTGAGAGTGCCGATGAACATTACTGCGGTAAAGAGTCCCCACATAAAGAGGTAAGCTACCATCGCAGTTTCTTCCGGGGCGGCTCCGAGACCCATTTTTGGCATAATCACTAAGGCAACCAAAGAAAGCCAAAACAGTCCGTATGAACAGAAAGCAGTGGTTCCAAAGGTGTTGCCTTTCTTCCATTCCATAATGCCTGCAATTACCTGGGCCATGCCTCCGTAGCAGATGCCCATTGCCAGAATCATAGACCCCAGGCCGTATGCGCCGGCGTTATGCAGATTGAGCAGTACTGTCGTCATACCGAATCCCATCAAACCGAGAGGCGCGGGGTTGGCTGTGGTGTCTTTTATCTGCGTAACCGCTTTGTTTATTTGCTCTTCCACAATCAATCCTTTCATATAAGACTAAGCCGGATACATCAGATGTTTATATCCGGCTCATTTTATTACCATATGTTTGGTGTTTGTTTTAGCCTCGGCCCTTTACCAGTGCCTCGACCACGCTTGAATCAGCCAGGGTTGTGATGTCACCGAGATTGTCGGTGTTTTTCTCGGCAATCTTGCGGAGAATACGTCGCATAATCTTTCCTGAGCGGGTTTTCGGCAGAGCCGGTGCGAACTGAATTGCCTCGGGTGCGGCGATTGCACCGATTTCGTTTCGGACATGCATTATCAGTTCTTTCTTGAGTTCGTCAGTTTCGGCTACGCCATTGACCAGCGTTACAAATGCATACAGAGCCTGACCCTTGATTTCGTGGGGTATCGGGGTTACGGCTGCTTCGGCGACTTTTTCGTGACTGACCAGTGCGCTTTCGACCTCGGCGGTTCCGATACGATGGCCGGAAACATTGACGACGTCATCAATTCTGCCCATGAGCCAGTAGTCCCCATCATTATCCACTCTGCAGCCATCTCCTGCAAAATAGATGTCGTTGTACATTGTGAAATAGGTATCGACGAATCTATCATGGTCGCCCCACATGGTTTTCATCATACCGGGCCAGGGCTTACGAATGCAAAGTTTGCCTCCTTCGTTCCTGTCGCATTCGGAGCCGTCGTCTCGCAGGACTACCGGATCAACGCCGAAGAAAGGCCTGCTTGCACTTCCGGGTTTCAGTGTATGGGCACCGGGTAGCGGGGTGATTAAGATGCCGCCTGTTTCCGTTTGCCACCACGTGTCCACGATAGGACGTTTGCTATGGCCTATCTTTTCGTAATACCAGATCCATGCCTCGGGATTTATCGGTTCACCGACCGTTCCAAGAACCCTCAGTGTATCGAGTTTGTATTTGGCGGGCCACTGCTCACCCAGGCGCATCAGTGCACGAATTGCCGTTGGAGCCGTATAAAAGACGGTCACACCGAATTTATCGCAGATCTGCCAGAAACGCCCTGCGTCGGGATATGTGGGAACGCCTTCGAACATCAACGATGTGGCGCCGTTTGCCAGCGGACCGTAGACAATATAGCTGTGTCCCGTAACCCAACCGATGTCGGCGGTACACCAGTAGATGTCATCATCATGGATGTTAAAAATGAGCTTGTGGCTGAAAGCGCAATAAAGCAGGTATCCGGCTGTAGTGTGGACAACACCTTTTGGTTTTCCGGTGGAGCCTGAAGTGTAAAGGATAAACAGCGGATCCTCAGCATTCATGGGCTCAGCGTCGCACTTTTCGCTTGCCTGTGCCATTTCATCGTGGTACCAGTGATCTCTGCCCTGTTTGATGTTACAGGGGTCGCCGGCGACCTTAACGACGATAACATTTTCAATCGTAGGGGTGTTCGCGAGCGCTTTGTCGGCAATATCCTTAAGATGTATGTGCTTGCCTGCCCGGAGAGATACATTGCTTGTGATGAGCATTTTGCAGTCGGAGTCGTTGATTCTGCCTTCGATTGCATCGGCGCTGAATCCGCCGAAAATGACCGAGTGGATGGCCCCGATGCGAGCACATGCGAGCATGGCAATCGGCAGTTCCACAACCATCGGCAGGTAAATCGCGACGCGGTCGCCTTTTTTGATTCCTTTGGCTTTGAGAACATTAGCAAACTTGCAGACTTCAACAAAGAGTTCCTCGTATGTAAACTTTCGGGCCTGGTCTTCCTGCTCACCCTGCCAGATAAGTGCGGTTTTAGCTGCGACAGGGGTTCCCATGTGACGATCGAGGCAGTTGTACGAAACATTCAACTGACCATCTGCGAACCATGTGTGCTCAATGGTTCGAGTCTTTGTGTCCCAGTTGTATTCCAGGGCTTTGGTGGGTTCGGTAAACCATGAGAGGGTTTTGGCCTGTTCGAGCCAGAAGGCCTCCGGTTCATTAATGGATTTTTCCCACATCTGCTGATACTGGTCGATGCTGTTAACATAGGCATTTTCCTTTATTTCCGCTGGGGGCGGAAATGTTCGCTCTTCACTCATGAGCGAATCTATGCCCTTCTGTTCATTACCCATAGTAATCTCCTTCGTGTGTAAATAAACTTTAACCGTAACCCCAAAAAGCATGTTTTGAAAGCAAAAGCGAGAGTATAGTATAATACAAATCGGGTTGCAACTATCAAGCAAAAAAAGTTAAGGGACTTGATTCTCGCGGTATATTGCTTTAGAGTTATCTGTTTTACGATGTGAATTGGGCCAACGTTGGCAGGAAATAAAGCCTGTGTGCGGCTTTGGGTTGTTAATCATTGTTTTTAAGGGGATAAGCCATGAAGAAACGTAGTTTACTGATTGCATCAGTATGTTTGTTTATGGCGGGTCCTGCTCCTGCAGAGCCGGGTGAGCTGGGTGTTTCTCTGGATTTGAGCTACTGGACCAAGTGGCTGACTAAAGGTGCCGAGGGTTATGGTCAGCAGGGGGCGCTATTTAAGACAATCGACGTTGACCTTTACGGCACGGGCTTCGGAGTGAAAGTTACTCACCGAAATGCCACGGCAAGTGGTTACGTTGACAAGCAGCGTATTGACTACCGACCTTATTACAAAAACCAGGCCTTCGCCGATACGCCCTACGCCATGAACTATAACCTGAGCATTGAGTATGAAAGCTATACCGGTCTTTCCCCTGATAAAGCCAACACCACATACGAGTGGATTAATGTGTTTTCGTGGCCGAATCTCTTCCCGAAGGGGCCGGTGCCTCGCTACATCATGCACTATGAATATCCTGCCGAGGGTGGTAATGCGGCCAGCCGAGCTTCCACCGGCTGGGTTCATCGTTTTGGCTTCGATTACGACCTGAATTCACCTGTTGAGGGTATGCCGCTGCGGCTGTCTTCGGAGGTGGCGTATACTGATGGGCTGGGCAGGGCATCGCACGACTGGTCGTATGCGAATGTTGGTCTTTCGACGAAACTGGCGATTACGGAAAACCTGTGTTTTGTACCGGCTTTGTACTACCAGATATCGATGGACGATTCTGTTTGCAGTAAGAAGGACGTTACATATGCTATTTTGAGTATGAAGTATAAGTTTTAGGCTTAATCCTGTAATACGTGTTGAACTATCCTGGAAATTTGTTATTGTGACGGCAAAGGATTGCGTTGGAATAACATGGTTAATTTTAGGAGAAAGCGTAATGAAGCCAAGTACTTCAACCAAGTATGCGATTTTAGCGGTAGGTTATGTTGTGCAGCACCAGGATGAAGGTCTTATTGTGTCTCAGGTAATTTCGCGGGAGTACAATATTCCGTTGGAATACCTCCTGAAGATAATGCAGCAACTTGTAAAAGCCAACATACTGCGCAGCAAAAGAGGTCCTCGTGGTGGTTTTTCATTAGCCAGACCGTTGAACAAGATTACTATGCTGGAAATTATCGAAGCGGTGGAAGGCCCCGTTGACACATCTCTTGGGCTGGAACAACTGGTTGGCAGGAATAAATTCTGTGCAAAGGCCACCAAGGAGTATGACAGGATAATTGCTCAGGCAAAAGGTGGTTTCAAAAAGGTCAAGATGTCCGGTCTGGTCTAAGTTTTGCAGGAATTATTCTTTTGGTTCTGATGGCAGTGGATAAAACTGCTGCCGGTGCTGTTTTTTTGTCAGCGGGTTTAAGCCGACGAAACACCGGGGAAATGTCGGATCCTGTAATGTGCGGATTGTGCAGCGATGATGACTTTAAGATGCGTGCACTAATTGTTGAAGATGAGAAGAGATTGGCTCGCAATATAGCCAGGGCCCTGGAAGAGGCAACCTCGTTCGCCGTTGATATTTCTACAGATGGCGAGGATGGTCTGTATATGGCTTTGTCCAATCCATATGACCTGATTGTTCTTGATTTGATGCTGCCTAAAGTCAAGGGTCTGGAAATTCTGCAGAACCTTCGGTGTAAAGGGCAGCGTACGCCGGTACTCATACTCACAGCGTGTGATACAACCAACGACATTATTCAGGGGCTGGATTCGGGCGGTGATGACTATCTAACCAAGCCGTTCGAGACAGGCGAACTTATCGCTCGTTGCAAAGCCTTAGTTCGTCGGTCTTACGACCGTCCCGACCCGGTAATCTCTATCGGCGAGCTTTCTGTGGATACGGTCGGTCATGTAGTAACCTTTCGGGGTAAACAGGTTGTGCTGCCTGCTATGGAATACCGACTTTTGGAATACTTAGCATTACGTGCAGGTGAGATTGTCAGTGCTGGTTTCCATACTGCTTGTGGCGACAATCGCCACTATATCTATCGTGGCCTATATTGAATTAGAAGAATTCCTTCTGAGAAGCATTGATCCTACGCTTAAGGTTGGACGGGCTATAATGCCGGTCAGTTTATCGAGGTAGATTGTTTTGATGTTCGAAGAGAATAAGGTACTTGTGGCAAATGCTACCGGAAGGAAAGGAATCCGATGGATAGATATCCTTCTGCTATTGACAACAGCTTTTCTTATGTTCTGGGGGCTGGGCGGCCGTGGATTATGGGGTTCGGAGGGTCGCTGGGCGGAGATCACTCGAGAAATGTTTCTGACCGGAGATTTCTTTCACCCAACCATTGGCGGCCAGGCTTATTTTGACAAACCTTTGTTGACGTACTGGTTTGTCGCTGTTGTCTCTTTTTTTAGCGGCACTCTGAATGAATGGGTGGTACGAATTCCCAGCGCTGTTGCGGGTGTTGTGGCTGTATGGGCTACCATGCTTCTTGGACGGCGAATCTGGTCTGATCGGGTTGGCAGCGTTGCGGGCTGGCTTTTGCTGACTAGTTATGGGGTCATTTTCTGGTCGCGGGTGGCCGCTGCCGATACCGAAAACCTTGCGGTCATAACCGTCTGTATTCTGTGGTACTGGTCTCGGCGGGACCGACTAAACTTTAAGACTTTTGTGATATTCTATTTAATTGCCTTTGTCGGCGCTCAGACCAAAGGACTGACGGCAGTGGTGGTACCTGTGCTCGTCGTTCTGCCGGATATTGTCATGCATAATCGTTTGAAGAAGCTGTTACGTCCGTGTCATTTTCTGGCCTTTGGATTGGCTCTTATGGTGTACCTGTTTCCTTTTTTGTACGCTTCTGTGAGTCAGCCCGCTGGTTATCATGACAGCGGGTTGGCCTTGGTGTTCCAGGAAAACATGTTGCGTTACTTTAGACCTATTGATCACAAAGGCCCATTCTATGTCTATCTTTATGCTGTTCCCATGCTTATGTTGCCGTGGGCGCCGCTTTTCATAGCCGGTCTTATTGGTTTGCTTGGGATATGGAAGGATCTCGACAGAAAAACACGATGGCTGCTTATGGCAATTGGCGTCGTATTGCTTTTCTTTACTTTATCGGGTTCCCGGCGTGATTACTATATACTTCCCATCACACCATTATGCGCTCTGTTAATGGCGGTGTTCCTGGTCGGCGTTTCCGATGGGCGAATAGATAAAGCTCGTCGCGTGGGCATAGATATTCAGAAATATATTTGCATAGTTCTTATATCGTTGGAGATTGGGCTGCCTTTCATATTGTTATTTCTCCCGGCGAGAAAAAGCTTCGACTTTTTTGTGAGTCTTAGTGTCTCCGGTATCATTGTAGGAGCGACGGCATCAGTTGCCTGGCTGATTGTCCGAAAGGCCAATTTTGGGAAATACTCGCTTACAAAACAAATGCAGCAATTGGCAGGGCTTGTTGTTGTTACGGTGATTATGTTCGGAGGGTTTTTTTGTTGGCAGCAGAATATCATGGATAATTTGCGAACAGAGCATTCTTTCATCGAGGAGGTTAAAGCCGGGACGAGCGCTTTACCTGCCTCAAGCATAGGCTTTTACCCCAAAAACAATGCCACGTTGTGTTTCTATCTGGATAGAGATGAACCCACACAAATCGTAAATACCGCCGAGGATTGGCAACGATTTCTGGCAGGCGGTCAGCCACGGGTTCTGATTACCCGGCGTAAATACGTGTCGACAGTCCCTCAGGAATACACTACACTGGTGCAGGCAAAGCCTGATATTGTCGAGAAAACTGAAGTCTGGGACTCAGCGTCCGCAAAAAAGAACAAATGGGTGGCTTGGTTCTTCAATTACAAGCCAACTAAATCAAATGCAGCATTGGAAGAAAAGGAGAAGATATAAGTTGCGCACTGATTTTCTCCCATTTTCACGTCCATCGATAACAGCGGATGATATTGCCGCTGTGACGGAAGTTTTGCGTTCGGGTTGGATTACAACAGGGCCGAAGGCCTCGGAGTTCGAGCAGAAGTTTTGCGAATACGTTGGCTGTGCCGGGGCGGTATCGTTATCTTCGGCAAGCGGTGGGATGCATATCGGCCTTAAGGCGCTTGGCATAGGCCCGGGTGATGAAGTAATCACGCCGTCGATGACATGGGTTTCCACGGCAAACCTCATCGTGCTGGCTGGTGCCAGGCCGGTTTTTGCCGATATTGAGCGTGATACGCTGATGTTGTCATGTGATAGCCTGCGGCAATGCATTACAAACCGGACGAAAATGATTATTCCGGTTCACTTTGCCGGAGCTCCGGCGGATATGGGTACGATTCGTCAACTGGCTGCTGAGCACGGGGTTTTCGTTCTGGAAGATGCCGCTCACGCGATAGGTACTTACTATGACGGAGAACATGTTGGTCGGCAGGGCACGGCGATATTCTCCTTCCATCCTATCAAGAACATCACTACCGGTGAAGGAGGCATGTTCTGTTCGGACGACGCGCCTTTGCTGGACCGGATTCGACGATTGAAGTTTCACGGTCTTGGTGTGGACGCTTTCGACCGTCAAACACATGGCAGGAGTGCGCAGGCCGAGGTTCTTGAGCCCGGGTACAAGTATAACATGACTGATATATCTGCTGCTTTGGGTATCAGCCAACTGGCGCGTGTCGACGATTTTAACGCTCGCAGACGCGAATTGGCGGTGCGATACCGTGAGAGACTGGCAGATGTAGATGAAATTCTGCCTCTTGCGGAACCAACGTATCCGATGAAACACGCCCAGCACCTTTTCATCGTTCGGCTGGATATCGATAAAGTCGGCTTTAGCCGGGATGATTTCATGCGAGAATTGAAACAGAGGAACATTGGAACGGGACTTCACTTCCGTGCAGTACACCTGCAGAAGTATTACGTGGAATCAATGGGCACGTGTCGGGGGATGTTACTGAATACCGAGTGGAATTCAGACCGGATATGTTCTCTACCTCTTTTTCCGGAGATGACTTTTGATGATGTGGATGATGTTGTGGATACAATAAAGGAAGTGCTCAAGAGCGGTACTGCAATACGGACGTTAGGAGAATAAGAAATGGATTCTTTAATATCAGTCGTTATTCCGGTTTTTAACGAACAGGAAAATCTCGAGCAACTGGTTCAGCGCTGCCTGGATAGTTGTCGAAAGATGGCAAGGCCTTTTGAGATTATTCTGGTGGACGACGGCAGTAAGGACAGCTCGCCGCAAAAGATTACACATTTCGCCGAAGAGAATGATGGCCAGGTAATAGGTGTATTACTGAACAGAAACTATGGCCAGCATGCGGCGGTAATAGCGGGCTTTGCTGAATCGCGAGGCGAGATAGTTGTAACACTCGATGCCGACCTGCAGAACCCGCCGGAGGAGATTGGCCGGCTCGTTAAGGCAGTAGAAGACGGATTTGATGTGGTCGGGACCGTTCGTGTGCCGAGGTGCGACACATTTTTCCGAAAGATAGCGTCTTTTATTGTGAACAAGATTGCGCAAAAGACAACGGGGGTTAAAATGCACGATTACGGCTGCATGCTGCGTGCTTATCGCCGACACATAGTGGATGCCATGCTTCAGTGCCAGGAGAGAAGTACGTTTATTCCGCTGCTTGCCAACGGTTTCGCCCGGAATACCACGGAAATCGAGGTGAGCCATGACAAGCGTTCGAATGGTGAATCAAAATACAGTTTATGGAAGCTGATAAATCTCCAGTTCGACCTGCTGACAAGCATGACAACTTTTCCGCTTCGACTCTTGAGCGTGCTGGGCACGATAGTCTCACTGCTGGGGATTGGTTTTGGCGGGTTGCTTATCGTAATGCGATTGATTTATGGAACCCAGTGGGCTGCCGAGGGCGTTTTTACGCTGTTTGCCGTTCTTTTTGTATTTGTTGGTGGACAGTTTATCGCAATGGGTCTACTTGGTGAATATATCGGGCGAGTGTATCATGATGTTCGGGGGCGTCCCCGTTATTTTGTGCAGCAGATTATTGGTAGAAGCGGTTCGAAAGAGCCGCTACAAAACAGAGAAAGTTCAGAGGTGATGATATGAAAACAGTGGTTTTGGCCTATCACAATGTTGGCTGCGCGGGCATCGAAGCTCTGCTGCGAAATGGTTTTGAGATAAGCGCGGTTTTTACGCACAAAGATGATCCGCAGGAGAACACGTGGTTTGATTCCGTTGCGGAGCTTGCGGCTTCGAAGGGAATTCCGGTTTTTGCGCCGGAGGACATCAACCATCCATTGTGGGTAAGAAAGGTCAAAGCCCTGTCGCCGGATATTATTTTTTCTTTCTATTACAGGAAAATGGTGAAGCAGCCCATACTGGATATACCGCCGGCAGGCTGCCTTAATCTTCACGGTTCCCTGCTGCCGAGCTATCGGGGACGATGCCCGGTCAATTGGGTGCTCGTCAACGGTGAAAAGGAAACAGGCGTCACTTTGCATTATATGACACCCGAACCCGATGACGGTGATATTGTCTGCCAAAGGAAGATTGCGATAGCCGACAGTGACACAGCCATATCGCTTAGTGACAAGGTTGTCAACGAGGCTTCGAGCATGCTTGATGAGATACTTCCCAAGCTAAAGGCAGGCACTGCGCCGCGAAAACCGCAGGACCACTCGAAGAGCACTTATTATGGCGGTCGTCACCCTCGGGATGGTGAAATCGACTGGACGGCAAGCTCAACGGAGGTTCGCAACCTGGTTCGGGCGGTAACTCGTCCGTATCCCGGGGCGTTCAGCTATGTGTCTGATACGAAATGTCTGTTCTGGGCGGTTTCCGATGTTCCTGACAGCGGCGAGGAGCTGTGTCCCGGCACGGTAATCTCCATTGATCCCCTGGTGGTTTCATGCGGCAATGGCGCGGTTCAAATAGATTTCGGCCAGGTTGATGGCGGTGTTTATGTCGGTGGTTCGCAACTGGCCCGAGAACTTAATCTTGTCAAAGGCATAAAATTAGGTACGCGTTCGAGTGATCGTATTGAAACTATGAAAAAAACGAGTGTGCTGATTCTTGGGGTCAATGGTTTCATCGGTAATGCTCTTAGTAAGCGGCTGCTTGAAAGCGGGAAATACGAAGTGCACGGCATGGACCTGTGGTCTAATTACATTCAGCATCTTCTGGATAAACCCAACTTTCATTTTGAGGAAGGAGACATCTCCATCCATGGTGAATGGGTCGAGTATCACGTCAAGAAATGCGATGTTGTTGTGCCGTTAGTGGCCATCGCTACGCCGATTGAGTACACTCGGAATCCTATCAAAGTGTTCGAACTCGATTTCGAAGAAAACCTGAGGGTTATCCGCTTCTGTGTAAAATATGGGAAACGAGTCCTTTTCCCCTCGACTTCCGAAGTGTACGGGATGTGTGATGAAGATGAGTTCAATGAAGATACTTCCAGGCTTGTACTGGGGCCTATACGGATGCAGCGTTGGATATATTCCTGTTGCAAGCAATTACTCGACCGTGTGATCTGGGCCTATGGTCAGAAAGAAGGATTCAAGTTTACCCTGTTCAGGCCTTTTAACTGGGTTGGTCCGAAACTCGATAGTTTGAACTCGGCGCGCATCGGCAGTTCCCGTGCCATTACGCAATTGATTCTTAATCTTGTTGAAGGCACACCTATTCTGCTGATTGATGGTGGAAGCCAGAAACGGTGTTTCACGGACGTTACGGATGGTATTGAAGCTTTGTACAGGATTGTCGAGAACAAAAACGGTGTTTGTGACGGAAAGATCATTAATATCGGCAATCCTGAAAATGAGATCAGCATCAGGGGGCTGGCAGAGATGCTGGTGGACAAATTTGAGAAACATCCGAGCAGGGGATTGTTTCCGCCATTTGCAGGTTTTCGCACCATCGAGAGCAAATCTTATTATGGAACAGGCTACCAGGATGTTCAGTTTAGAAAACCAAGCATTCGCAATGCCAGAAAACTGCTTAAATGGGAACCCAAAATAGGTATGGAAACCTCTGTGGAGAATACGCTTGAGTTCTTCCTTCAGGAATACATAAGTTCCAGAAAGATGATTGAAGATTCGCGGTTCGGAACACCCGTTGCTCAGAAAATAGTTTCAATCCCCAAGTCCGACAGGAAGAAGGCAACGGAGGTTCAGGTTTATGAGAATAGGCCTCAGGGTTGATGTCGATACATACAGGGGTACTGCACTTGGTGTGCCCAATCTGTGTAAGCTTCTTTCTGAGCATTCGATAAATGCGTCGTTCTTTTTTTCAGTTGGTCCGGATAATATGGGCCGGCATCTCTGGCGACTGCTTAGGCCTGCCTTTTTGGTGAAGATGTTGAGAACCAGGGCGGCGAGTTTGTATGGTTGGGATATAATCTTCAAAGGAACTTTCTGGCCCGGCCCCGTCATAGGTAAGAAACTGGCGCATGTAATAAGCTCTGCAGCCGACGCCGGCCACGAAATCGGTCTTCATGCATGGGACCACCAGTATTGGCAGGCACATATCGACGTGATGGATGAGGAACAAATATACCATTCGATTGAAAAAGGGGTTGAGCAGTTAACTCAAATTCTTGGAAAACCTCCGACATGTTCGGCTGTGCCGGGGTGGAAATGCAACGATCTTGTTCTTCGGGTAAAGAGTGACTTTGCTTTTGAGTATAACAGTGATTGCCGCGGAGAAGGCATATTCCGTCCTGTAGTGGCTGGAGAAACACTATCTCAGCCTCAGATTCCTGTCAGCCTGCCCACCTATGACGAAGTGGTCGGACATAAGGGCGTAACGCAGGATAATTACAACCAATACTTACTTTCGTTGCTGCGTCCCGACAGGCTCAACGTTTTGACAATTCATGCCGAAGCAGAAGGCATTGCCTGCCTTGACATGTTCAGCAGGTTCCTGGAATCCGTGGAGCAACAGGGCGGTTTATTTGTTCGGCTGGGCAACTTGCTTGAGCACTGTGATAAGATCGAAAATGGGACAATTGTTGCCCGTGAAATCCCCGGGCGCCAAGGATGGGTCGCTTGCCGGTCGGATTTTAATATTGAATAAAGTAAACAGGATAGAAACATCACAAATGAAATTAGCCGGTTTTTTCGCCGAAACTCCAAAATTAAACAGAGACAGTCTGGTTATATTCGTATCGGCTGTTATCTTTTTTCTGATTGGCGTCAGGCCGGAATTCATCGGATTTGACACGCGTTTTGCTTTGTTTGCGAAGGAGATGCTGCATAACGGACCGGCGTGGTTCCCTACTATATATGGAATGCCGTATCCCGATTATCCCGCAACATCCACTTTCCTGATTTACCTGTTTTCGTTGCCGCTGGGGGAAGTCACGCCGTTTACATCGATATTGCCGACTGCGATTACGTCGGCGCTGGTTCTGGTTATTACGTACCGAATAGGAGCGGTGCGTTCGAAGAAGTGGGGCATATATGCTGTTTTGCTTACGCTGTTTACATATCAGTTTCTGTCACTCTCGCGGAGCATATCGCTGGACCAATATACGAGCCTGGTAACAGTTTTGTGTTTTTATGTGTCTTACTCGGCGGCAGTTTATGGTAAAACAAAACGGCTGCTGACGCTCCCGCTGCTCTTTGTTACAGGTTTTGCGTTCCGCGGTCCTATGGGTATGCTCATTCCAATGGCGGTCACATGTGGTTTTTATCTCTGGCAAAAGGACATCAAGACGTTCATCATAACAGCCGTTTGCGGGACTGTATTGATGGCGATTTGTTGGGTGTTATTGCTGAAAGCGGCCTATCTTCAAGGCGCCGAGTCGCTTGTGGCAAAAGTGGTCGATGCGCAGGCGGCAGGACGCGTATCCGGCGGTTCTCACAATTATTTTTATTACTGGGTCCGAAGTTTTAGTTACTATAGCGCGGCATATCCGCTGGCGATTCTCGTTTTGTTTTTCCAGTTCAGAAGAATTCTTCGACAAGAGGATGATGACCGCAGATTACTGGGCGGTCTTGCTGTTTGGGTATTGGTTATTTTGATCGGCTTGACCATCCCAATTGCCAAGAAGATGCGTTACATTTTACCGATAGCGCCCAGCCTGTCACTAATCGCCTCGTACATATTCATAGCATCTTCGCCCTCAAAGGTGCTGCTGAATATAAGGAATATTTTTGTTGGTTTTTGCCGCTCGTTTCCTTTTCTGGCTTTCTTTGGTGTGCTCGGTCTGCTGCTTTTCAGCGTCTGCGCGAATCGCGCCTTCGGCGCTTACTACGTAATCCCAATGGTATTACTGGGCAGCCTGGCTGTATTGAACTGCCAGGTCACGCGATGGTTCGATGATAATGGCCTGAAAGAGTTGATTTTTGTGGCTGGGGCGGTGTTGAGCCTTATCGTGCTTCAGGCAGGGGTCATCGAGCCTGTTAATTATGAACTGGAGAGCACGCTTCCTTTCGTCGCAAAGGTTGAATCGTTACAAAAGTCAGCTAATGGCGGAATCGTTTTTTACCAGATTGGCCCTGATTCGGAAGATATAAAACTCATGTCTAACATGAAAGAACTGTCGATTCCGGAATTTATTAAATCCCCAACTGAGATCCTCAACTATAAGCAAAACGTGTATTTCATTGCCAGGGAAAACCATATAGCCCTGTTGCCTCCCGAAGTCATGAACCAAATCGAACTGCTCTTTGAGGGTAAGATTGGCCATAAAGAGTGCGTCATATTCAGGATAGAGTAAAAGTTTTAAGTGTTGGATAAACGTATGAAAAAACTGCTTGCAGTATTAGTTGTATGCTATGTTCTGCTTTACATTGTTCCTCTTGGTGTGCGCCCGATGATTTTTCCCGACGAATTCCGTTATGCCGAGATTTCCAGGGAAATACTGCAACGGGGCGACTGGGTTGTTCCCCATCTTGACGGCCTGCAATACTTTGAGAAGCCTGCGTTTGGTTATTGGTTAAATACCATTGCGGTAGCACTTTTCGGTGAAAATGCCTTTGCAGTGCGTATATGCTCGGTCCTGGCGGCAGGTGCTTCGGGGCTGATACTGTTGCTTCTGGTGAAAATGCGCGGGGGTGGACGTTTCATGGGGCTGCTGGCAGCGGCGATATTTCTTGGCTTCTGGGAAGTGTTCTTTGTTGGTACTTTCAGTGCGCTTGACAGCATGTTCTCGCTGTTCGTTACGGCGACAATCGCGTTATTCTTTCTGGCCTATACCGAAAGCAGTCGTAGAAAAAGAGTTGTGCTTCTGGCGTTTTGTGGAGCGGCGTGCGGGTTAGCGTTTCTGACCAAAGGTTTTCTTGCTTTTGCTCTGCCTGGCGTGACGGTAATTGGCTTTTTACTGTGGCAGCGGCGAACCAACGACCTCCTTAGGTATACATGGATACCGGTAACGTCGGCAATTATAGTGGTGCTGCCGTGGAGTCTGATGATTTACCTGCGGGAGGGTGATTTCTGGCACTACTTTTTCTGGGTTCAGCATGTCCAGCGGTTAGTAGCTGCCGACGGCGGCCAGCATCCTGAACCATTCTGGTTCTTCATACCTTTTGTTTTTGGCGGGGCATTCCCGTGGCTGTTCGCCATGCCGGCCTCTGTTGCCAGCCTGAAACAAGTAAGATTCAAAGATCCCCTGCTGCGATTGGCTTTGTGCTGGCTGGTATTGCCTTTTTTGCTTTTATCAGTTTCCAGTGGCAAACTCGGCACTTATATTCTCCCGTGCTTTGCGCCTCTTGCAATTCTGATAGGGGCAGGACTGGGAAAATACCTTGCCGGAGGAAGCCAAAAAGCATTTACGATATATGCGTGAGCCCTTGGTGCGATAATGGCAGCACTTACGGCACTTCTGGTCATCAACCAGATAGGACCGGTTGAAACCAGATATTACGGTCGATATGAAACATGGAAAGTAGTCCTTGCGGTGATTGGACTTTCCACATACGTTATATTCCTGATTGCTGCCGCCCGGTCAGAGAACCCATGGAGGAAAGTCTTTTATTTCGCCGTTGGGCCGGTTCCTTTCCTGTTCCTGGTTTTCTTTGTCGCACCGCAAAAAGCCCTGGAAAGAAAAGCGCCAGCCGCATTTCTATCGCAATATGCAGACAAAGTCGGGCCGCAGGTCAGCATTGTATCCGACAACTACATAACTGCTTCTGTCTGCTGGGTTTACAAACGCAGTGATGTTTTTGTGCTCGACAGACCTGGGGAACTCGCTTATGGGCTTTCATACGATGATTCGAAGAATCGCCTGCTTGATATCGAGAGCCTTAACGGGCTGATTACAGGAAACGCAGCCGAAAAGGCGGTTGTGCTGATAACAAGCCGGAAAAGGTATTGCCAGTACAAGTCCAAACTGCCGGAACCTGTCTTTGAGGGCTCCGACGATAATTTTGTATTTGCCGAGTTCAAAGCAACATACAGAAACGCTGAACCATAGTTCCGGGAGGATTTGCCCGGCCCGGCAAAATTTTTTTAATTTTTTTGTTTTATCCCTTGACGAGAGTTTTATTTGGGTTACAATGACTCTTTTGGTGGGTGGTTGGTAGCTCTGCATCCTATGTGTGATACAGTTGGTTATTGTACCGCTTATTGAAAAGTTCTTTGACAAGTTAACAGTTAAGCCAAAAAAAGCAGCGAAAGTGCAGCACTACGCCAACATACGCGTTGTCGTACGTGTTTGAAATGAGTAAGTTTTTTCAGCACTTTCGGTGCGTATGCTAAAGTGTTGAGCCTTCTTTTTGACGATAGTCGTCTTCGGACGATTTCGACAATACAAACTTGAAGGGTTTGATCCTGGCTCAGAACGAACGCTGGCGGCGTGGCTAAGACATGCAAGTCGAACGGACTATTCAATTGAGTAATCGAGCGAATAGTTAGTGGCGAAAGGGTGAGTAATGGATAGGTAATGTACCCCGTGCTTCGGGATAGCGTCGTTTGCCTTCGGGCAAACTACCGAAAGGGACGGTAATACCGAATAACATCACAGGTTGATAGGCCTGTGATCAAAGATTTATCGGCGTGGGAGCGGCCTATCTCCTATCAGCTTGTTGGTGAGGTAACTGCTCACCAAGGCAATGACGGGTAGCGGGACTGAGAGGTTGACCCGCCACATCGGGACTGAGACACTGCCCGGACCTCCACGGAGGGCTGCAGTAACGAATCTTGCGCAATGGGCGAAAGCCTGACGCAGCAACGCCGCGTGTAGGAGGAAGTCTTTCGGGATGTAAACTACTGTCAGGGGTAAGAAAGTTCGCTTCGGCGGATTGATCTAACCCAGAGGAAGTCACGGCTAACTTCGTGCCAGCAGCCGCGGTAAGACGAAGGTGGCAAGCGTTGTTCGGTATTACTGGGCTTAAAGCGTGTGTAGGCGGAAGAGTAAGCGTCTTGTGAAAGCCCTCGGCTTAACCGAGGGATTGCTTGACGAACTGCTTTTCTTGAGGCAAACAGGGGTGCACGGAACTCTTGGTGGAGCGGTGAAATGCGTAGATATCAAGAGGAACGCCGGTGGTGAAAACGGTGCACTGGGTTTGTACTGACGCTGAGACACGAAAGCGTGGGGAGCGAACGGGATTAGATACCCCGGTAGTCCACGCCGTAAACGATGTCTACTAGGTTGTGGGAGTTCTGACACTGTCACGGCCGAAGCAAAAGTGATAAGTAGACCGCCTGGGGAGTACGGTCGCAAGGCTAAAACTCAAAGGAATTGACGGGGGCTCACACAAGCGGTGGAGCATGTGGATTAATTCGAAGCAACGCGCAGAACCTTACCTGGGTTTG
>Ga0114918_10000137_pt1 | contig 58560 bp, 90 predicted proteins | sample LantaG_FD_87015 | JGI IMG/M metagenome (GOLD analysis project Ga0114918, IMG submission 87015) | Deep subsurface microbial communities from Baltic Sea to uncover new lineages of life (NeLLi) - Landsort_02402 metaG | ecosystem: Environmental > Aquatic > Marine > Oceanic > Sediment | place... | reverse complement strand
GAGTCAACCCAATCAACCAGGAGAGAAGCTTCAGAAATGAAAGCTGTCAAGTCAGGAGTATTGACCAGATCGTACAGACTCAAAAGGACTGCTTTGACGTTGGTTGCGTTTGTTCTTACAGCCATTCTGAAGTATCTCCCTGGAAGAAAGGATCATTCCTTGCCAGGAATTATTCTGCTTCTCGTTCAGCGATGGCTTTTCGCAAACCATTGATAATATCGACTTTGGTTTTCATGCCTTCAATGTCGATCTCGTCTTCCTCAGCATATTCCTTCAACTGAGAGACAGTCATTTTTTCGAAGGCATAAACTTCGGGATGAGACTCTTCCAATGCTCTGGTTGACTGACCATAGATAGGTTCAAACTTAGTTCGTCCAAACCTTGCTGCCAGATCATCGGTACTATCAATCAGGCAAGTTCGTGGATTACTTGCCTCATGCTTGATCGTTTTGTTTCGGCCAGTCTTTGGATCAATAACTGGCTTACCTTCTTTGTCTCGCATTATCGAAACGTGAGTACCAACCTTCAGCCTGAATTTCATTACTGGAGTTGCAGTTGCTGTAGCCATTTGAAGCTCCTGTCTTTTGCCGTTTTGGAAGTTGTATTAAAGGCCATCCTTGGCCAGAGCATCCGGTTTAAGATGCTTCCTAAGAATTAGAAACCATCAATGAGAAGCGTGGAGAATTCCACAGTTGTCACTGAAGTCTGCTCGCAGTTGAGGAACCATAATAGACATGACTTTGAAGTTCTTTCGCAGTCCGCCCATTGAATCCCACTGGATGGTCGTAATATCCATACCAACAACAGCCCGAGCAACATCCGAAGTCATCTGAACGAAGATCACTTGGAAATCGCTTGTGAGGAAATCAAGACGACGGATGTCTTGAATACCATCAATCTGCAAGAGGCGACTTCGAAGAGTGCCAGCAGAAGGCTCAGTTGTTGAAAACAGATTATCAAGGTATTGATCCCAATCACGACTCGTATAAACCATGAATGGCCCATAGAAGTTGTTGTTGTAAAGAGCATCACGATATCCAAGCCAGTCACTCAGGACTGTTGGACCGTTTGCTCCCGTTGGGTCAGTACCAGTCGTATCGGTTAGACGAGCAGGAAAATTCGTGTAACCATAGACTTGAGGACTACGACCATAATCGGCAGCCGTTCCATAGATTAGACCAGTATTAACGCCGATCAGAGTTTTCTCAACGTGCTCTGCAACTCGTCGGCCAGCAGCTTCTGCCTGAGTTACATCGAGAGGCGTTCCGCTTTTCCGACTGACAGCAAGCTTCCTCTCAGAGAAAGAAAAGCCACTGTGAGTAATCGGAAGAGGCAAACCTTCAAGCTGGAATCGTGGCTCATCGGTGCGACCTTCTGCCGTACCATCCATGTCAACCAGAGCTTCACCCGGATCACTCACCGTCTCATGCTCAAGAATCGTCTGAGACATACCGTCGAAACCACTGAGGGTATTCGCAGCAGCTAGATCAGACCAAGCCCTGAGACGTTGACGAGCAGACTTTACAACTGCCTTATCAAATCGAATCCAATCATCTTTTCGAAGTGATGTCGCGTTTGCTACTCGAGACTGCATTCCACGACTTTGAAGATCAGCCGTTGGAATCAATTCGTAGTCTGGTGTTCCATCAGATTTTGTACCGTTCTGAACTTGAACAACAGACACCATTCGTCCTGCTTTATTGCGAGCGTAGAAGGGTCGCATCAGCCCTTTTTCAAATCGAGCATTCTGAAAAGCCTCAGCGACTTCTCCATGACCTTGCCCGTTGAGGATGTAGTCAGATTCAACAAACATTTTCAACTTCTCCCAAAAAGGTTTTTTCTAGTAATCCCACTCAGGGGAAGTATCAATATCCTGTGAACAGAACGTGAGCCAGAGTATCCGCAGTCGGATCAGTAATAGCTTCAAGCAGAATGAATGGTTCAGATTCTGGAGTACCAGTTGTAGCAACCAGTTCGCCTGTTCCATCATCGACAATCAGAAGATCACCGAATGCGTGATCATCGCCAGTACCAGCAACGTCGCCAACGATGCAATTCAGTTGTTCGCCAGCGGCAGGAACATACACAAAGCAGTGATCACCATTGACATACGCAGCCGTTGCGATTGCACCTTTGAGTTCTGAAGGCAGAAGAACTGCAATCAGTCGCTGGTTACCATCAGCGGCAGCGTTATACGCTTCCCAAGTAAAGTTTCCGTTGGTATCAATCCCTTCAGAAACATCAATCTGAACAATCGTGCCTGGAAGCAATGCTCCAGTGATTGTCCCTTCAAAACGCACACCCCTTTCAGGGTAGCTAACCACAATTCCATTTCCCTTAGCCATCGGAATTTTCCTCTATCGTGTAGGTTTGTTATATTGAAAGTGACTTATGAAATCACTTGCCGTTCGAAAAGCTCAAAGAGGTTTCTGGAATGAATTCATCGCTGCCAAATTCATTCATGACAGTTCGGTCAGAGCCACCAGAAGCTGCCCCCCAGTTAATCCCTGAAGAAGAGTTCTGTGCCGCAGGAGCAGGCAAGAGAGCTTCGATTTCACGAAGTTCGGCGAGTGACCTCTTCATAAGAGATTCACCCTTAGCGTGCTTGTCAGCGTCTGCAACATTTGCGATGAGACGACGAACAAGAGCTTCCTTTGCTTCGTTCTGAATCTGCATTGAGTTAGAGACAGCCTCCCGAACTTCAGGCGGAGCAGACGCCAGCCATTGATCGGTCGTTTGAGGCTCATCACCCATACCTTGACCATGCTTGTTCACCACAGAACCCTCCTTATCAACCTCCTTTTCAGGAGTCTTAGAAATCCACTTCTTATTCTCAACATTGAAAGTAAGAGTGGTACCATCTTCAGTTTTGAATTCTTTCGTTGCAGCATTCAGAGTTTCTTTCATCTCTGAATTCTTGACAGATGATTCCTGAAGGCTGGTCAGCTTCTCATCGGAGAAACCATTCAGAACTTCAGTATCATCTTGTGTCCAACAGCCGCAATTGTTAGCAATCAGACCGTTGACGATTGCTGTTCGTTCCTCTGGTTTCAACTTCATTGAGTCTTCCTCTTCTTCTGAATTACTTACAGGGACAAGAGTTTCTTCTGCTTCAGAATCAACCTTTGATTCTTCATTGAATACTCCACAACCGGCTTTCACGGAGCAAGCTCCAATTGAGTCGATGAGAATTGCAAGGTGGTCTGGCTTAAAGTTTCGAGCAATATGTGTATAGACTTCGCCATTGAAAACGGAATCAGCAGGAGCTTCTTCTTTGTCAACTCCTAAGCCTGTACTCAATTCAATCTTCTGGCCTTGAGTTAATGCAGCATAAATATCGTTGTTGACTTTTTTCGTTTTCTCTACGTTGAACCAGGCTTCTCCAATGAGGTCTGCTCCATCCGTACCAGCATTTCGAACTTCACCCATAATGAGGTGACCAGCTTCCATAGCTGAGCCAGAAGGATGATTGTTCGTGAGAGGTACACCATTCCATTTACGGAAAGTGGCTTTGATTTCTTCAGGCGGATAAAGCAGCGGACCCAATGAACCATTGAGTACGCCAGGCACAATCATGCGAACAGGAGCAACAAGGTATTGAATCCCTTTGCTCTTCACTCTTCGCACTTTGCCAGAAAGATTGACTACTAGATTTTCAATAGTCATAGAGAGCCTACGGAGAACAGACGAAATTTGTATTCACTGAGGAATACTAAGTCTGTTCAAAGCAATCCGTAAACTGCAAGCCTTCGAAAGATAGTACAACTAAGCTATTCACAAGCTGATGGCAATAATCTCACCCAACGATAGCTGATATTCTTGTGTCGAAACTCACAAATGATGTCGTGGCCTTTGGGATTCAACACTTTTCGAATGTTAGACAGATGGAATGAGACACTCTTCAAAGAAGTATGTTCGTCTCCAATTGAGCATCTGACTTCTTTTCTTGTATGAGGCTTTCCATCTTGCAATAGAGCAAGAATCCTTTCTTCAGTGTCCGTGAATTCTCTGCCGCCTTTATGTCGTTTAGCCATCTCTAGTCTTTCTCCTTAGACTTTGATAATTTGGATTTGGCATAATCAGCTCCAATGAACACCAAACCCATTTCAAGAATTGTCTTTATTTCTGTATGGTCAAAATTGCTTGCATTTGTGTAGAGAATCAAAGTTGCAAATCCAAGATAGACACTATGCCTTGCAATAGTCCAAACAGGATGATCTTTAGGGTATTTCATTATTCGTCCAGAATTGATTTTGAGGCTACTCCGGATTAACTATTTTAGTTTTGTTCAAATCAAATAAAACTATCTCTTCACTCAATGACTGACCATTAAATTGCCTCAATCCGTGAAACCCATTTTCTTTGGCCCACTTAGTTGGATCGGAGTTATAGGTTGTTTGAAGAGCATCAAACTTATTTTTCTTGTTAAATAATTCAGTCATTTCTTCAAAGGCTTTCATATCTCCTGATTGACCTCGGCTAATTAACTCAGCCAATTTTTTATCATGAAGCTCATTAAACTTATTTCCATTCTCAGAGATTCTTTCTAAGGCGTTTTTTCTACTAATAATTTTGGCGTCTTTTTCTAAAACACCTTTAACAATTACCCCATTTTTACCTGCAAAAAACTTTGCCATGTCTTCAGCATTATCCCCAACAGCGATAAACGTCCCTGAACCAAAAATGTCATTAGGAATATACTGGATTCCTTCTGCCAATTCATTAGCGTATTGTTTAGCTTTTGGGCCTTTTATACCTCTATACCAAATTTCGTCGCCTCTTTTCTTTGACTTATTGAATTCTTCTTCGCTAATTGCTTTAGGAAATTGTCTCGTTGTTTTTGAGGTCTTTATAGCAGTTTTTAATTGAGTTGGTTTAGCAAGAGTTTTTCCTGTTGGTGTAGATTTTGGAGCAATATCTGTATCGAGTATGGACCTTGGAGCTGCTCCGGGTTTGGTATCTGCTCCAGTCCATTTTGATCGTTTCTTTTGATCGGTAATCGTGATCTTGTCTTTGTCTCGTTTTGGGATTTCTGCTTTGATGGATTCGTCGAACGCCTGTTGTGTTTCCTGCTTGCTTCTCTTCTGTCCCAGTTTAGGCTCACCGACATTTGCGGGTATGTAAGCACATCTGCAATTGGGGTGCCGTGGGATGATACCTCTAGCTTTTTTGATATCGAGTACCACGCCTTCCATCGGTGAGCAGAGAGGACAGACTCTATCATCACCTACAGTAGACCACTCAACTGCCACTCTGACTTTCTCTACTCCAAGATTTTCAATGGCATCTAATTGTCCTTCTGCATGTGCCCTCACAGTTTCTGTACGAGCGATAACCAATGCTCTGTTTTTTGTGATTGTATCAATCGTCTTGTTCATTCGGCTGGCGATTTCTCTTGGACCTAATCCTTGAGCCATACCTTCAACGAGATGTCTTGAAAGTTGTTGAGAGATTGCTTCTGTAACTCCTTTCAATTCAGTGAAGTTTCTTGCTGCCAAAGATTTGACTCGATCAATTGCAACTGGTCCACCAAGAGACTGCCTTAGAAATTCTCCCTTTGCTCCCCCGAGAAAGTTAGCGTCAGTAAGAGCCGGTTTGTTGACCCCATCGAATGCTCTACCTTGACCCTTCTCATAAGCTTCATTGACATACTTCGTCCAGTAAGCATCATTGGCGTTTTCAATCGAGCCTGGAAGTATGTCTTTAGAGTATTCTTCAGCAAGCCATTCTTGAAACAGTTGCAGCTTTCTAGGATCAGACTCAAAAGCAAATCGAGTATTCTCAACCAATTGAAGTTCGTTGAAGGTTACTCTTGGGCCTAATCCAAAAGCATTTTCTTGAAGTATCAGTTTGGTAATTGCTCTTTTTAATTTGCCGAATTTGACTCTAAGAATTCTTTGGTAGGCATCACGAATAGTTTTTGTCCTTGAAGGATCAATCTTCAAAGGATTTCTTGAAACTCTTCTGTGAGTATGTTTAGCGTTTAGAGTTGTCATTGAAATCCTTGATCTTCTAAGGCAAGTGTTGCCATTCGCTCATAGACAATTGTGTAAATGTCTTTGGAAAAACCTTCCAATGATTTGTCTCTGAGTTGTCTCTTCAAACTAAACAGTAAAGCGAGTCTGTCCGTCACAGTATTCTGGAATCGGTAAGCGTAGATATGGCCATTTGCCAGATAGATATCAATACATTCAATTCTATTTTCTTCGACCATCTTCGACGCCTATCGAGCATTGAGGAATAGTGAAAGTATCTGGAGCAGGTATTTCTCCAACGTATCGTCTACGCATTTCCTCTTCTGACCAAGTCTCTCGAATCAATCGAGTCCCTTCAAGTATCTCTTCTTGAGTTGGAAGATACCTTTCAGGCTGACAACTTCCCTCAATAACCTTTTCATTTGGAGACTGTTGGTTTTGGCTTGGTTGTTGTTGGAAAGGGATTGCTTGATGGTTGCTTTGGTGGCTTGATATTTTCTTCAGGAAACTGTTGGGGGTTTCCGAATTCGTCGAGTCCATCATCGAACTCCTCTTCAATAGGATTATCAATCAGATACTTTTCAGTGGCATCGAGAATCTCTTGAGTTTCCTCGCCTGTAAATCCAAGAATGCGAGTCAAGAAATCTTCAGGAGCAATCAGGTTGCTGCCGTCTCCCTGAAGATAAGCAGCGATGGCTTTGGTTTTAATCTCTGCAATTTTAGCCTGAAGTTCTTCTGAGAGTTGCTGTGTTTCTTCCCAGGCTACTTTGAATCCTTCTGGTGGAACTGGAAGAATACCAACTTTAATAAGCCGATTGATGACCTTCACAATAATCTTTGGAGTGATGTATTCTGTTCTCCGAGATTTCAATCGACCTTCCCACGCTTCGCTATCCTGAGAAGAAGCTAATTCACCACGTTCAGAGCCTGTAAAGATTCTTCGTGGGCATTGAATATCAATACAGATAGCGTCAATTTGAACTGCTACTTGAGGAGAAGGATCAACGACCGTTGGAGCAAGCATATTTGCTTCAAGACCTTCAAGCAGTGAATACCTTTGGAGCGAATTGAAGAAGTTCTCCATGTTGTCTTTGAGAGCAGTTCTATCAATGACGTAGTCTGGGTCCATATTAGGATTTGTCTGAAGAGCAAGACCGGGGAAAGCTCCTCGCCAATACATTTCGGCTGAACCACCATAGAGTTTTCTAAGGTCGAGTTGCCTGTTGAGATTCGATTTGAGCCTTGGAGTTCCATACAACTCATTTGTGACAAGCGTATCAGCGACATGGATAACTCTTGTCCAATGAACCTTCATTGCATCAACAGAAGTCTCGCTGTCTGTGACTGAAGAGACGTTCGTTGTTGAGAGACTATACTCAACTGGTTGTCCGTATCTTGAACTGTTTTTGTTCTCATCAAGCTTTGTGATTTGAGCATTCGCTTCGTGAAAGACTCTCACATAAACCAGCTTGATTTTTCCGTTTCTAGGTTGAACCTCTTTGCTGAAATCTTCAGAGTCATCAAAGCCTAGAAGCAGAACGCCATATCTTCCAATTCCAGAAACAATATCAAGGCGATGAAGATACTCCCACAATGGATGTCCACTGTCTTCAGGATTGTAGTGATCCTCTTCTCCCATTAGAGATTTGCCAAGTTCTCCGAAAGCTTTTTCAAATTCAGTCTCTTCGTCTGTATCGTCTGTCTCAAAAACTGAAGGGATAGACTTCCAACATTCATCGGGATAGATATTGACTGTTCTTCGTGCGACTCCTTCACGCTCATAGAGAGGCAGGAAATGCGAATCAATATCTGGATTATCAGGATAACCACAATCGTCATTGATTGATCGTCGGTCATCGAGATTTTTGTTGAGGTACTTACTTCTGGACATCAACTGATTGATAGCCATCTCAACTTTTTGAGTAGCTTCTTTGACCGTCAATTCCAGACTTGTATTCTTCACCTTCTTTGGAACTGCTGATTTCTTCTTAGCCATGTTAGATTCCTAAGTGTTAAGGATTGAATTTTCGAATTGTCTTTGTGAGCCAGTCACAGAGCTTGTCAATCTTCAAAGCATGAGCAACAGAGATTACAAATTGCCTCTTCGCTTCTTGGAATTTTTCTAAAGCGTCATTCATGTTAAATTCCTCTTCCAAGAACTTTGATATGTCTTTTCCTTAGCATGCCGTAGATTGCTAATGCTAAGGAGTCTGCTTCATCTGGACTATGACCAATCATTTGAGTAAGTGTTCTAGTCACGCCCCTTTTTCGCTGCTTGTCACTGATTGCGTTCTTTGGTGGAAGGATAAGTTTGCCCTCTTCATAGTCCAAAGGGAATTTCGATAGTTGAGAGTGTAACTCAGAAAGCTGTCTGGGAATACCGAAAGGATAATTCTCAGCAGAAGGATCAAGAAATTCATATCGTATCAATCCAAACATTTCTGCTCGACGATTCTTGAAAGCATACCTTGCGTCTTCTCTTGACTCTCTTTTCTTAAAACTGACTTTACCTCTTTTGAACTTATGAGGGTCAGATGAAGGTTCTCCAAATCCTACTGTTTTGACTTGATATCCCTGCCGCTTCAAAACGTCTGCATGTTGCTTTCCACCACCACCTCTATCAAACCACCACATTTCAGGCGGCACATTCCATTTCAGTCCAAGAGCAATCGTATGGCTTGGAATAATCGAAGTGTCTTCAGTCTTCAAAGAAATTTGTTCTAGGATTCCTCGCCAATCAATGACCGTCCAAACCGTTGAGTCTCCACCCTCTGCAACATCAATACCAATTGACTCTGCTGTATCGTTACTTGAAATCTTGTAAGTCTCTGAATGTCTCGCAGCAAGTTGAAGCCATTCTTGAGGGTAGAGTCTAACGTCTGCCCCTTCGTAGAATTTAGCATCTAGGCCAATCGTAGCTAGTTTAACGTCCCAGAGTTGCCGTTGCTTAACGTAGGTCAGCCAGTCCTTTACTCCAGGCACTACGATTTCATTTGTAGGTTCTAAACCTTCTGCGATCTGCTTTCGAGCCAGCTTCACGTTTGGAGAATCTTCAGCGTTAATGTAAATGACTTTTTGATAGTAGCCTTTGCTCAAGTCTTTCGGGTCTCTTGGAATATCTCCTTTGTCATACGCTTTCTTGAAGAAGTTCTCACAATCAAAAGGATTTCCAATTGCTAATCTTCGATGAGACCATGTTGAGCATTTTTCCCAGACTCCATCATCAACTCCAGAGCATTCATCGAAGATAACCAGCGTCATTGGAAGATTGTTATCACCTCTTGCCAAGTGACGACCCAGCAAACCTTCCTCTGTAGAAACAACCTGACCAACCATTTCTGATTTATCAACAATACGCCCATCATTGTAAGTTTGTCTCAACTTCATGTGGTTGTTTTGAACTGGTAAGGGCATTGCTGAGGTTGATAAGAAGTTTCTGATTTCACCCCATAGAACGTCATTGAGTTGATCAAATTTAACAGATGAGGTGACAACCCTTGCAGGTCGCCTAGAACAAAAGAACCATAGAGCAATAAGACCTGAGATAAAGTCTTTGCCAAGTTGGTTCCCTGCAATAACGATCGTGTCATCGTTGTCCCTTACCGATTCCATAATCTCAGCCTGCTTGTCATACAGAATGACTTTAGGCCAAACCCTAGCCACAAATCCTACAGGGTCCAATGCAAGCTCACTCATCAAATTTCCTGTTGTGTGCTACCCAAGAGTCATCTCCTAGACAAATGTAGGAAGTATCTAAATCTTCTCCAGAATACGTTCTAATGTATCTCAGAGACTCTCCCATAAGGTATTTTGCCAGATTGATTGCTCCTTGCATGTCGCAGCAATGATCCTTTAGAAAAAAGAATTCACAATAACCTTTTTCTGGATTCACTCTTGACCTTAGAAGTTTGCAACAAAGCTTACCTATTAGTTCAAGTTCTATATTAGATCGCCTTGTTTTCATGATATTCCTTCCAGAGTTTCAAAGTGATAGATACGTGATTGTTGCATGTGAGTACGAATTGGTGTCTCCCATTCTGATCCATACTCCCTTTCAAGATACTCTTCAATTGGGGAAGGAATCTTCCAAGGTAATCCCTGAAAATCAATCGTCTCCATATTCTCCCTGAGGAAAAAGGAATAAGGATGAACGATCGAAAAATCCTTAAGCGTTGAAGTTGAGTAGCCTACTTCTCTATAAGCCGAAAGACATCTAGGTCGAGAATTGATCAGTGAGTGTAGAGACGTGTTGTATTCCTGGCTGCTCTTCAAAATATGTTTCGTGTATCCGGCACAATCAATCTTGATACCGTTTCTCTTTACTGAAAACGCTCTGATAGCCCCATTGGGTTTCTCAATTACCCTACTGACAAATCCTTCACGCTCCAAAGCTATAAGAAGTAGTTCAGCATTTTCTGCCATCACTTCGACCGTTGTTAGCAAATCAATATCTACTTCTGTTGGAGTGAAATCTTTGTCTCTGTAAGCTCCTAAGACTGTTCCATGAGCCAAAGCAAAGTAGGGACTCAAGATTGGATACACATCAATCAGAGTCTGTCGAGCAACTTCTCTATCAAATAGTTTCATACCTCAGCCTTGTTTTTGAAGTAGTGATTGTCTGCCATTGTTATGTAGTTCAACGTATCCAGCTTCAAGGATTGCAGGCAGTAACAACTCTTTTCTTTGAGTGTGGTTCTCTTCAATATCATCTACGAGAACTAAGCCACCTTCTTGAATCCATTTATCAGCGAGCATGAAACAATCAGCAGCTTCCTGACCTATTGGAGCATCAATGTAGAGAAGATCAATTGGAGCGTCTAACTTAGGCCACATTTCCCTGAGAAAAGCTAAAGCATTGCAGTGAACCAAATAAGGAAACACTGGGAGTTTTGTTCGAGGAGTTGTCTCAAGTCTCAATGTCAACTCACATATTTTGAGTGCTCTAAAGTCTGTGTCAATTGAATGTACTTCGTGTCCTGCAAGATACCATTGAAGAGTGCTCCAGCCATCTGTGAATTCTGCTTTGGGATTGCTGTCTCGAATTGTTCCAAGTTCTACGATCGTTGATTCTGGTTTGAGTAGTGCCAGAGTTTCTTTGAAAAGGAATTTGTTCTCTTTTTCAACCTTCATGATTGTGATCCTTAACGTATTCCTTGATTGAAGTAACTATTTTTGCTCCAGTCATCCAGACTTGTGATTTGTTAGTTCCTCTCAATTTGACTGTATCTTCACACCATTTGGCGTAGACTTCATCAATGGAACGCTCTTTCCAATCGTTAAACCCATCTTGGTATTGGAGTGTAGAATATCCACCCATACCTGGGTCGGTGTACCCTAACTGGGCAGCACATTGAACGGCCAGTCAGGTTTTACTATGGTTAATATCAAATTTGTCTTTTGAATGTTCTTCTGCAAACTTCAATAGAACGTCAAGAGTCAATTTGGGCAGTTTAGATTTCAATGACATTGTTTGGTTCTCCTTCTAAGAGTTTATCCCAATCCAATCGTTTCAATTGTTCTTCACCGTTTCCATCGGCATCGAGTAAGCCTAAATGCTTCATAGCAAGCTCTATCATACTTGCTTTTGAAACAAATTTTATCTCAAGAGTTTGTGTCATGTTTCCTTCTTCATCCCTGGTCTGCTTGACCTTGATACCATCAATTGCTCGTCTCAATTCTTCAGGTATGTCATGAAGATTAGTATGGAAGTAACCTTCTTCATCTACCAGGCCAATTGGGTCTCTCAAGCAGCAGTGCATTAGTTCCTTTAATACGGTCTCTGCTTTGAGTTCAGTCTTTTCTGATCTAATACGGATGAGGTCTGAGATGTAAGCATTGGCATAAGGATTCTTGAGTATCTTCGCTCCCGCGACTGCTCCTTGTTTGTATCCTGCTTTCTCTGCCGCTTCTTTTGGACTGAATGAAGTTGAGGCTACTAACTCTTCACAAAACCTTTTTTGGTTCTCCGTCAAATGCTTTGTCATCGCATTTTTATGAACCATTTTTGCTCTTTGTTTGACTCCTCTTGTTCTTTTTGTCATCAATTTTCCACATTCAAAATTTCTTAATTAACTCCACCTACACTCTTATATACAACTCACTTCTTTTTAGATGATTTCCTTCACCTCAAACGTATTTTTCTCCGTCACGATGTTTCCATTGTCATTCAATTGAACAGCTTCCAGAATCTTCAGTTGGTTCGCTTTTGAATCGTCTGTCTTTACAACAACTGCCACTTTACCATTTGGCAGAATTCCTACGGCAATCGGCTTATTTGCACCAACCGTCAAAACTCTACGAAGGTTATCCTTAACAGATTCCACTTTCGCTGTCGCCGCAATCACTGCATTCGCGGCAACGATTGATACTTTTTTTGCTTCCTCTAGTTTCTCAAATACGTTCATTGTTTTCCTCACTTCTTTTTAGACAATTTTCTCTGCTGAAGCCGGCTTTGTTGTTGGAGCACCAACTTTCTTTTTAACCTTCTCAAGTGCCTCAAGAATAGTTGCTTCCAATCCTGCTAAATTATCTCCATCCACTAAAGGCAGTTCATTTTCAACAACATTCACAAACAGATTATCTCCTATCCACAATTCAACATTCCATGTAGCAAGTCTTTCAAGAATGTCTGCCCTAAAAATTTGAACGGAATGATATCTATTCTCATGAACCCATTCCTCAAGTTGAGTTAGTGCGTTGATCATTGCTTTAATGCTCCTTCCCAAAAAATAGTTACCCACTCTCCAGTTTCCATGTCCATCCAAAGGTTGTAGTCTTTTGCAGTGGTGCTTTGCTGAAACACTTTCCCCCTTACACTTAGTTGAATTGTAGAACCATCTTTGATTACTGGAACTTGATTTTCTTCTCTAGCAACCATTGGAGTTTCAATCGGAACTCTGACTTGTTCTAGTGTATTTTTCTCCCTTCGATCAACTATGAATTCTTTCATTGAGTTGCCTTTTCTTTTTCAGGAATCAATCTAAAGAAAGTCAACTTCACTCCCTGTCGAGAACTCTCATCAAAATAGTTATCCACAAACATTTCAAGTTTGCCTTCTTTTTCCAATTGCCTCAAATAAGTGAAGAACCGATTAATCCTCAATCTTGGCATGAACTCTTGTCGAAACAAATGAGCCACTCTCGATTCCCATTTACTTTCTCCACTGAATTCCAGAGCTGCCTCAATCTGATTCAAAAGTTGTTCTGCATTTTCAATCTTCGTCTGAGTTACCATCAGTTTCTCCCTCTTCAACTTTATTGATTTCCACCGCCGTCAAGACAATCTCTGTTGTTGGTGTCTCAATTGGAATTCCTGCTTCTTTCAACTCAATGTATTGAATGCAATCTTCGACTGCTTGAGCATGAACTCCCAGATTCCTTTCTCTCAAAATGTTTACTGTCGTGCTCAGAATCTGAATGTTTGGAACTGACATAATCTACTCACTTTCTGGTTCATTGTTTTCTTGAGTTTCGGTACACAAAGAGTTAGCAACTATCAACAAAGTTCCAACGACTTCTGCATAAGTCATTTCATACTCTTTACGAAATCTGTCAATCAAAATATTGATCTCCGTCTCTAAATGCTCAGTTCCCCTTTTACTCACAAGTCTTTCTCCAAATGGCAAACGGATTCGTAAAGCTTTCGCATCATTGAAGTGAGTTGCCATTGAGGCTTCTTAGACCGATTGACAACTCCATTCAACTTAACCGCTGTGAAAGCAACTACATTAATCTTCCTTAAGAACTTCAGCAACTTCCTCACTTCTGTATCAGTCAAACCAGTATACGTTGCAAGCAAGGGTATAGATAACTGGCCCCTCTCGTAAAGCTCTTTCACCAGCAGAAGCGTATTACCCCTGCTTGTATCCATTGCCACCTTAACGGTTCTCTTCAGGACTTCCTTATCAATTGTCTTTCGATTCAACACCAGAGATAAGCACATCATCAATCGAGTCAATTGACTAACAAGTCTTGCAGCAAATTCCCTCTCAGCCGTCTCTTCCTGCATCCGTGAAGGTCTTGCTCTCAACAACGAAACAAACTTTCCAAGCTTCATGCACTTATGCAACGCCCAATCAGGAACAATAATCGCCTCTAATTTTCTTTGAGTCTGGTTCCTCAGAAAGTCAATGTATCCACCCGTCAAACTCATTGCCTCTGTCATTTCAGGCGACTGCTGAGACTCTGGAGTTCCATCTGCTTCGATGCCCATATTCTTGATTGACTTGTTGACGACTCGCCAAAGAATTTCGTCTTCCAAATCTTCGTCGATTCCTTCCATGATAACGCAATCAAGGAATCGTTCTCCCAATTCGCTGCTGTCAATACTTCTCAAAGAGGAAGTACCACACAATAGCCACGTCATTCGGATTCCTTGGTAGTCTCTGCTGCTTTTGTTTCGGTAAGAGGTACGGGAAACAGTGTCATAGACATCCCTTGCTTCAGAAAGTATTTGTCCCAAATTGGGAGATTGAAGTAGTGTGTCCCCATCTTTGGTGACAAGAGTTTTCCCTGATACTTTGCTGATGAGTGAATGATCCTCTTGTCCATCGCCGAACCCCGAATGAAAACCGCGAATAGTAGATTTTGCCAGAACGTATTTTGTATTGACTGAAACAGCTTCACAAAGCGTCGATTTTCCGCAACTAGCTGGCCCAATTATTTTAATCCACAATTGATCTCCAACGCTCATCGTTGAAGTAATCGAAGACAACATCACGGAAAGAGCATTGTCCAATCCGGGAGTCCACTTAAGAGCTTTTCTCCAAGAGTTGATCAGCTTCTTGTAAGTGTCACAAGGTTCGCATCTGACTTCTCCCCCACTACTTTTTGTCCCTGCTTTTTTTACCCATTCTTCAGGAACAGGCGTTAACATCCTCAGCAGCAATTCCAGTCTCTCTTTTTTCGCCTGCATTATTATCCCTGAAGAAAAAGGTGCTCAAGTTCTCGATACATGATCTTTGCTTCAGGGTCATCTGGATATTCTTTGAGGTGTTTTTCTAAACATTCAAGATGCAGATTTGTATCAAACTCTCCACTGAAAGTATCTGTTTGATCTTCTCCACAATACCAACAACCGCCTTGAGGCAGGGCTAATGGTTTACGTTGCATTGATGAAATCCTTGAAGAAAAGAATTTTGTTAGTCTCTTAAATCGTCTGGATGAATTTGAAACGCCGTTGTTGTTAATTGCCTAATGAGGTTTCTTATCTCGTTTAGCTTTTCCCTCAATACGGTTAATTCTGCTACCTTTTCATCAGTAATTGTTAACATTTTTTCTGCAATATCATATGTGTCGCGACTGACATAACTTAATTCCCCAAAACCTGAAAGACTATAGCCTATCAATTGGGCAAATTGTTCTCGGTCTTCACGGCAAAAAGGTAACCCTGCTAAATCATTCAGGTCAAATGGTCCGTTGTCCAACAAATATCTCACGATTTTATTATCTTGAAATCTCTGAGTTCCATATTCATCTTGCACAAGTGGTTGTATTGGATGTTTTGGAGTACCCATTGTCTTTCCTTTGGTTAAGTATTAATGAAATCTCTAACGTCTGTGCCTGAGGGTAAGTCTGAATCAAATCCTTCTTCACCCCACTTAATGTAATTGATTTCCAAAGGTGGTTTTGGACTAGAAGTTAAGATTGCTGTTGTTCTTTTCACTCCAGCGATTCCCGCTCCTTCAATTACCTTACCAGTCTTTCTATTCGTCTTGGGATGATCGTTGTCGAAGAGTATGTTAACGATTTTCCCGGAGAATAAACTGGCCCAAGTTTCTTTGAAGGTATTAGCTCCAGGAGTTCCAAGAACAGTTCCACCGGGTTTCAACTCCCAAAGAGCCATAGCATCCCATGGACCTTCGCAGAGATAGATGATGTTCTCATCATGCTTGTAAAGATTCATTCCAAATAAACAATGTGAATGATCTTTGGTCGGACTTGATAACAGTCGTCTCTTACCATTGATCATTGTATACTTGTAAAGGTTGGTAAGAGTTTTCTTGATTGAATATCCAGGAACCATCCAACGATCATTCAGAGGATTTTTGACGACTTCCCACCGAATGAGAGTTGTTTCTTCAACCATTCTCTCTTTAGCCAAAGACGCATAATTGGAAGTCGCATCAGACGCTAAGTTCCAAAGACTCCTCATAAACTCAGTTGAGTTGCCACCACCTTTTTCGCTTCCAGCATCACAGGTAAAACACTTCCATAGCCCATTCTTTGGATTGATGAAGAATTTCTCTTTTGCACAGAACGGGCATTCGGCTTGAACTTGCTCTTCAAGATTACCGTTCCAATCAAAGTCCAGTCCATGAAAACGATATGGCTTCAAAGCTTCGGGAAGATCACTCATTGAGTTTGCTCCTTTGCTCTCTCAATCATTTTCAAAGCCATTTTATGATCTTGACCTTCTACCATTCCTGCAATTGCTATCGCAGCATCTTCCCAGACTGAAATGACTTGATCTAGTTTTGATTTGATTAAACGCCCAGGCAGAGTTTCATTAAAACTTTCTGGAAACTTTGGAATATGGTAACGATGGGATTCTGCTTTGTTGAGTAGAGGGTCTGTTTGATAATCGTCGTAAGATTCTTCAATTCCGCTTCTTTTTTCCCACCCTTCTGCCCAAGGACCATCTTCTTCTTCTGGCCCATTATTATCATAAGCTTCTTGATAAGTTTGAGATGGTTGAATTTGAATTGATTCATTGGGTAGAGGGTCTGTTTGATAATCGTCGTAAGCTTCTGGAGGTTCAGCGAAACCTTGACCAGTTTGCATCATTTGAGAGTTTGCTACAGGACTACAGAGTTTTCCTTTGCATTTCTTTTCGTTCACTTGATCAATTACTTCTTGAGTCAATTCATCTGTGGAACGCATTACAGAAGCCTCAGAGATACGGTCTCTGTTTTCTTCTCTGGCCGCTTCATCAGAGTAACCTTCTTTGTATCGGTGCCTTTGGAGTTTTTCGATGTTGGCTTCTGCTGCTTTGTCCAGAGTAAAGTCGCAAGCTTTACAAATTTGAGCGAGACGCCAAAGACAATCTCCAACTTCCTCTTTGACGTTTTCTCGATCAAGAGGTTGACCATACTCAATCCATTTCTTCAAAGCAGAATTAAGTTCTCCAATCTCATCAGATAGACCAGTGATACCATTATTGAGTCTAACAAACACTTTGTAATTGCTTTCAGTCAATCGTCCAAGTCTGTTTGCAATCACTTCTTGGTCTGCTTCAGTCTCCATTGCCTTCTCAGCGTAGTCGTTAAGATTCATTTGAAGTCTCCAGTTCAATGAGTTTGTCAAGATAGTGTTTTGCTTTTTCTAAATCTTGCAATCCATTCTTCTTTTTGTATCTCAATACATACTTCGTGATGTTGCCTACAAACCAGGATTCTCCATAGAGACGCCACATCATATCCCAGTGTTGTTCTCCTTCTCCTTTGTAGTGATTCCCTCCAATTTGTTTTGAATTGATTTCTGGAATTGGAGATAAATCACAATTGTCAAAATGAGGTGTTCCTATTTTAGCATCACACCCTCGACATTTAGAATGTTGAGTTCGAACATCTTCCGGTTTCAAATCATCAACTGTTACTTTCATTTTTCTTTTTCCAATTTTCTTGTCGTTTCAAAATCCAATTGGTTGCAGCGAGTCTCCAAGCGTCATCTTTGATAACGATACAAGCTGTTAAAGCGTCACTGTAAGATCGTCTTTTATGATGTTCAAAGGCCCAGACCATAGGAGCAGCTACTTTATGAAGGAAAGGTTCTTTCCAACTTCTACTTGAGTCGCCGTAGTCAATGAACTTCTGAACTTCTCTATCAAAGGTCTCAGGGTCATCTACCAGAGGAACTTGTATTTTAACGTCTTGCTCATAAGAGTATTCGTCAGCATAATCTAACCACTTATCTGGAGTCCAACCAGAATTTGTTTCAGTATAGACGTGAAGGTTGTTAGAAACTTGATGATACTTACCAACTCTAACTCCAAGACGCTTGGCCATATACTCCTGGAGAAAAGAAAAGTGAACAGCGTTGGCTCCGCAAGTTCCCCAGACCATATCATTACTGCGGTTGAAAACAGTCATGTCTAAGTATTTGATTGGAGTCTTTACAGGTTTTCCTTTTGAAAGATTACAAGTACTTGTGTGATTTGGTATTCCAAGCTCTGGGTCTGTTTCTTTACCGCATCTGGAGCAAACTTCTCCTGTAACTCTAATTGAAAAGCAAGCAGAGAGATTACAACAAACGTCTTTTGAAGAATCAACATTCAACAGATCGTCTTCTACATTCCACATTTGCAGAACTGCTCTGCGACTTGTTGGATTCTTCTTAAGATGGCTTACAAGTATATTCAATTGGTCTCCCTGCCAACTTCCTTCAGGATGATTTTCCGAAGCATTAGCTTGTCTCCAACGATAACCATAGGCTCCATTGAGAGTCTCGCCGTCATCGCTGAAATCTCCAAAGGTCGAAACGTATTTCAGTAGAGGTTTCAAATCATTTCTGCCAGCGAGCATCCATAGAGATTCAAAGACGTGGAAGAATGGATTGGCGTCTCTTGCTCGATTGAAGAGAACCCGTTCTGTAGGATTCTCAAACGTAATCGTGACAGGCTCTGAGAAGACTTTGACTTTGCCATTTCTGGTCTCCGTCTCTTCAACCTCTTCGGAATCGCAGAAGGATTTGACCAGATCAGCGAACGCGGTGTTGACGTTTTTTGTCTTTAAATGCATTGGATTTCCTGTAGTTTTGAAAACTTTAGATTTTCTTTGAAGATTTTTATCATTTGAACTTTACTTTTCGTCCAAGAGTGACGATAACTGCTTTTGTTGGAGAGACGAATTATAACCGAAACCCGAAACGAAAACTGGAGCACTAAAATGGAAACAATCAAGCGAACTTACTCAGAACTTCAAGTGGGCGATACCGTAGTGTTCAACGAGAACAGAATGTCTCGCGTTGAATCGGTTGTCAAGACTAGGACCTACACGTATTGTGAATTTGCTGATGAAACAGTTCAAAGGTTTTTTGGTCTTGTAGAGTGTGTTAAGTAAAGCCGAAACTCTCTCATGGCGGGAGAGAGTCGTCAGAGGTTTGGTTCCTCTGGCCTGAAGATGGCAGCCTTCCATTGTTCTTAGACTGGAGACTTGAAATGACGACTGCAACCCCAAAGAAAAAGAAGACGACGAAGAAAACCACTGCAATTGAAACAACAAAGAAAAAGAAGACGACGAAAAAGGCTTCTCCAAAATCTGTAGTCAAAAAATCTAAGGGACCAAAAGAAATTTCTGACCAATTGAACAAAAAAATCAAGTGGTCACCAAAGAAGAAAGCGTTGTTCGAAGCAATGAAAAATGCCGGAGCAATTTCTTCCAAGACTGCTGCGACAGTTGCTGTCATTGCAGAAAAGGGTAAAGTAGATTTTGCTCTGGTACGTAACCAATTGAATCTGAAATATGATCTTGTGGTTCAAGGGTTTGTTTCATCAATTGTTTCTGAAGAAGTAAGAGGAACATGTTATTATCTAACAAAGAAAGGTCTTGCTGTGAAGTTTGACTGAACAATTTCCCGTACCACAAACAAAAGCCTCTCAGTTAGATATCTGAGAGGCTTTTTTCACATCTATAAATGACGAACATTCTCTTTTTCTACAAGGTTATGTACTAACAACACAACTTGGAGTCCTGAAACATTTTTTTGTATTATCTCAGCTTGGATTGGATCATCTTCAAAATGTATCCCAATAGGCATACCTTCAGAGATTAACTTTTTCAAAATTGTCACTTTGTGAAATCCTGAGGATTCTCTAGTCTTATTGCTAAAGAGCTTTGGGTTATAGTGTACCTTGTTGTTGATGCCTCTCTCACAAAGCATCTGAGACGTCTCAGATGCCTCTTCAAATGACCTCCCCGTAATTATTACGTCTTCTTCCTCTGGACTCACTCCGAGGTATTCAGGACCCATGTAGATAACACCATCTATGTCGTAGGAATTAATCATTTAGACACCTTATTGTGTTGTAAGAGGGAAGAAGTAAGTTTTCTCTCAGCAAGAGTCTTACATTCCTCGTGAGCGTCCTGTATCATCATCTGTTCTGGGGGAGTTTTTTGAGTGGCTGCACTAGGACCTCTGAGAGACCCAGTGAGGCCCATTTCTTTAGCGACCTGTAGATACCTTATAGCGTCAATCACGACTCCTGCAGAGTTAGGTGAGTCTTGTACAGAGAGCTTAGCATCAAATTCAACTTTTGCCCCTCCAAAACCAGTAGCTTCTATTCTGAAGTGAGCGATTTTATTGTCCCCATGATGGGCAATGTACGAAGATGGACCAGCATAAATTCCGTTCTTTGGAACAGGAATTCCTCTCAGGTCATTTTGAGACCGAATGACATTTTCTTTTGAAATCTTCTTAGAAGCTAGACGAGTTTGATCTACCATATTCAAGAAATCTGTATTTCCTCCATGATTCGTTTGACAGTGGAATTGTATATTCATTCCTCTGTTGAAAAACAATTCCTGAAGAGCCTGTGATACTACTGAAGCACCCAACTGTGACCTCATGTCATCTCCAATTGCAGGGATACCTCTTTCCTTTAATTTTTCTTCCCAGAAAGGATCGGAAACAATGAACACAGGAATACAATTCACAAAAGGAACTTTTGCCTTCAAGCAAGCTTCAACATAGAATCTTGTTGCTACTTCAGACCCAACAGGAAGATAGTTCAATAAGATATCTACCTTGGAGTTTTTGAGTTCTTGAACAACATCTTCTAAAGAAGGTTCTGGATCTTTTGTTATTCTGAATCCTTCATCTTCTGGAGCAATTAACATGTGAGAAGCAACCCCATCATATACCGCTCCTTTCTTAACAATTGTTCCAGAACAAATTGAACTCAATTCTTCTTGATTAACATCGAAATCGTCAGAACAATTTGGCAATCCATAAATTGCTTTTTTAAGGGGCCTACCAACTTTTCTTGTGTCTACATCATAGGCTGCCACAAATTCAATATCTCCTGGTTTGTAACCTCCAATTTTTGCAAAAGCAAGTCCTTGTGTGGATTTTGTTTCTTTGTAAGAAGCAACACCACAGATAAGTGACTTAGCACAATTGCCCACTCCAATTACAGCAACACGAATAGGGTTTGACATTTTTAACTTCTTTCTAAGATTTGAAAATCCAAGCAATGAACACTTCTTGAGTCCAGTATTCAGGTTCGGCAGTTTTTGGAAGGGAGATACTAGTCTTTACTGTGTATCCTTTTGATCTGAACATCTTGAATATTCTTTTTGCTCGTTTCACAGATTTATCGGCTTGAAAATGATACTCAAAGAAAAAGTTGTTAAACATTGATAAATCAGCACGTTCAAGAATATCAATTTCAGCACCTTCAATATCAAGCTTCAAATTCCATTCACCTCCTTTTCCTAGATATTTGATCGCTTGTTTCATAACCTTATCAAACGAAATTGTTGGAATTTCTAATGTGTCCCTTTCAGTTTTCCATCTAGAGAAAAACGTATTTGCTGCATGATTCTTTCTACTTCCTTTGCTCCCCTTGTAAAGAGTCATTACAGGTTTTTGAGGATTTAGAAACACTGCTTTGTTTAAAAGCTTGTAATCCTTAATCCCATTGAGATCCATATTCTTTACATACATTTCAGCATTGTCTGGATCAGCTTCTACAGAAAAAGTTGGAACAACACCTCTAGACCTGAGAAACATTGCAAATGTACCAATGTATCCACCTAAGTCAACCCATTTCTGATTCTCATTTACTTCAATGTGCTTTTCAATAGGACATTTTTGAAGGTTATCTTTAAAGACTACAGCATCGGAAGAATTTTCCCTAATGTAACATTTGAATTTTCCTTCTTCTTTCATTTCATAACTTGAATCAGTTGCATTTTTAACTTTGGACATCAGTTACTCCTTAAAAAGTTTTTGGGGTTGTACATTTTTCTAAGGTTTAATCTTTCGGACTTAGAAATATCTAACCATTCACGTTTGAGAATCCTGAAAGAGTCTGAAATATTCTTTGGTAAGCTTAAGACCTCATGTGCATCAGGTTCATCCTTATAAATGTAATGTGTATTCAAATTCATTCCATAATCATAGAGAACCCTGAAGTAATCTGGATGCCAACCATAATCTCTAACATTTTTTCCCTTAGTCATTAGTGCAATCATGTAAGGATTCCAAGTTATTTTTCCAGATTGTTCTTCAGGATTCCACAAAGATTTCAAGTGTTGATATTCTTCTACCAATTCATTTGTAGTCCAGAAAGTGAACTCCTTTATTCTATTAGGTCCATAGGCAGTTTTTCTGTATTCACATTCAGCACTTTCAACATTATAGATATCAACATGAAATGGTATTCTTTTGTTCAAGATTCCCATCAATTTTTGGGTGTTGACTTCCATCAAAGATATGTCTTCTCTAGAAGGTTTTCTTTTTACTCTTTTTCCAGAAACTATCTGAGTCCTGGCCAAGTCTATTCTATCAAACAAATAACACAAAGAATCATACTGTGACCAGGTTCCTGAGTCATACAACTGTTGATCCCAATGATCTAAATTCCAATCAAACAACTCATACATAGTTTGTTGTGCAAGCCAGGCACACATTCTACCAATTGACCAGATTGATCTCAACTCTTTATTGACTCTGTCATAGTTTACCTTGGCAGAATCGCTACTGCACAAGTTTCCAAAATGCTCACACAGAGAAACACCTTTGTACTTCTTTCGGATACATTCAACAAAATCAGGCCACTTCCTTAAATTCCATTTTGTATCTTTGGCAAATACCAATCTCTTGTAATTTTTGTTGTGCCATTTTACAAGCTCTGAATGTTTTCTAGAAAGAAGATCAGGCCATAATTGTAAAGATAGCATAGCCCAATGATTTCTATAGCTTTGGCCAAACAACAATGCATATAGAAGCTTGTCATCATCTGATAAAGACATCTCAGAAGATATAACTTGTGCAGAATGATGATGATCTAAATCCCCTTCAACCATCCTACTATGAACAACTCTTGTAAAAGCTTCTATCCTGTTTTCTGGTAATCTCCAGTCTTTAGTTTTCAACATTGTCAAACTCCTTAAACAATCTAAGAATTATGTTTGTTGCTTTTTTGTGATTAACAATTACAACTCTACGACCAATTTTTGTTATGACTTCAATGCTCCTTGTTACATTTTTAGCTTTTGAAATTGTGTTAGCTGGGTTGAATGGTTTGGTGTAAGACTTACCTGATTGTTCTCTTCGTTTTTTGATTCTTTCTATACATTTCTCTAAGGGTGTGTCCATGAAAGCAAATACCACTTCATCACCATAAACTTCACTGGCTCTTCCAATGTTACCATAGCTACTACTAACAAGAGCACCTTCAAAAAGTACATGTCCTTTTTCAGCATAAGAAACAACTCTTGGCCAAATCAAACTATAGGGTTGAATGCTGTCACACCCACCACAAGGTGTCTCATAATGACCAACAATATAAAGAGGTTTTGAAAGTTCTGATATAGTAACTCTATATCCTTCTGGATGTTTCTTTCCAGGAATTGATTCGTATCCTGGATATCTGGAAAGAAACCTTCTTACAGCAGTTGATTTTCCACTACCATGTGTCCCTCTCAGACTAACTATCATGTTAGACACCTCCTGGATATTTAGATTTTGGACGACCTTCACCAAATATTGTTCGGCTGTACTTATCAAACTCGCAAAGACAGTTTTGTACATCAATTGCTTCAAGTCTTAAAGCAATTTCCGGAAGATTTTTTTCAACCAATTCAATTACATCTTTTAGAAAACCAAGAAATACATCTTGTTTCATTGGTTTGTCTTTATCATTCCCTAACAAACGATTCATCCCTCTCTTAGAACCAGGACCCATAGGAGCCCATTCTTTAGCATCAGACCAATGGCCTTCTGAAGATTGTCTCATGTCTGCAATTACTTGCCCAGAAATGAAATGGCTAAACCCCGCAAAAGGTAACAACATTGTACAAGATTCTTGCATTGAATTTTTGTTCAATTTTATTTTACTTTTGTGAATAGGGGTAACAACTTTATTGACAACTTGTTCTATTTTTGTTCCTCCAAGAGTGCCTGTAATCATATAGGCTCCAGAAAAAACTTTCAACCCTCTTTCAACTCTTGATTCAAGAATTTTTTGAACTCTTTTTGGACGCCAAGAATTAGGAAATCCAATTTCTTCTAAAGAATCAGTGTTGTTAATTTCCCTTGCTAGTGTACAAGCAGTTAACATGTTTGGGTGATCATAATAAGGAATGAACCAGTTTTTGAGAAGCCATTGGCTAACTCTATCATCCATTCTTCTAACATTACAGAATTTGTATGTTACAAAAATTTCATCATCAGTCCATGGCTTAGACTTTTTTGCCTCTTTCTTTTTTCTGATAGATTCCCGTTCTTTAATCCAATACAAAAATCTCTTTTGTGTAGTCAACTTTTTAACATCAGAAATTTTCATGCTGATTGACTCCAATTGTTAGTGTGAATGTCTACGCCACAAGTAAGTTTGATTTGAGGTTGAAGAACTTTACCAATAGACTCCATCAAAGTCCTTACCCTTCTTACTTTTGGTTTCCAGTTACTCCCTGAAGAAAACTCTAGCACCAATTCATCATGAACATTCATTACGATTCTAGCTCCAATAGAATCAGGCAAAGTGTTGAAGTAGTTTTGAACCTTAACCATCGCTCGCATCATAATCCAACAAGCTGTTCCTTGTACGTGGTAATTGAGTGGTATCGTGGGCTTCACGTAGCCTCTATTGGTTCGTGAGCAGTATAACGGATATCCTCGCTCAGAAACCTCAGTGTCTGGCAGCGTCTCAACATATCCGTGTTCGTTTGCGAATTTGATGTACTGACTATTGAGAGCGTTTTTCCTGGTCAGCTTCTTAGAGATTATCTCTTGAGCACCAGGCACATGAAAAGCTTTATCAGCCGTTCCTTGACCGTCGTGAGTATCAACTGCTCCATACATTTCAGCGAAGTTTCCATTCTTCGTCCATTGGTACAGAGTATCCTTGAATTTCTTCTTCAAGAGTTCAGCAACGTATTGAGGACCAGCTTCTTTCAAGCAAACTTTCCACTCTTTGGGATGAATTATCGAAGCAATCAGCAAATGGTAAGAACCAAAAAATGGAGCCTTATCTGGATTCTCAAAGAGGTCGAGCATTGCAATCTCTCGACACTCATAAGCTGGAATTCTCAACTCCAGATTGTCGTAGTCAATTGAGACCCAAACCTTGCCTTTTTCTGGACCAAACAGATATCTCAGATTCCTTCCATGCTTATCAATCCTCTTACTGATCTGCTGTTGGTTTGGATTGTTACTGCTCATCCTCAGCGTAGTTGTACCAGTCGGATTGATCGAAGAATAGAGTCTACCATCAACCATGAACTTTCTGTAGCTGTCCATGTAGTTGATTGAGGTAGCAAGAGATGCTCTGGAATCCAACGCTCGCATGAACTTGTATTGCTTGGATTTCTCAGGCAGCGTCAACAGATACAAAGCTTTGGTCTCTTTGTCCATTGAGGGTTGACCAGTATCTGTTGTCTTCAAAACTGGTAGCTTCAAACCTTTCGGTTCTGTGAAGCAGAATTCTTTGAGGGTCTTGGTTGGTGAAGCTCCTTTTGGTAATACCAATTCACAACCAGCCTTCTCTGAAATCTTCAAACAAGTTTTGCTGTAAGCATCAAACTCTTCTTTGTATTGAGTGTAGAGTTCTTCCAGCCGTTTTTTGCTCAGTGAAATGCCTTTACTTTCCATATCATAAATGATTGGAAGTAACTTCAATCGCTCTTTGTAGATTTCCGTCAATCCTTCTTCTTCAAGTTGCTCTACAAAAACTTGATGTAGAAGCATCGTTGAAGCAGTATCAACATTTGCGTAGTCAGAAGTAACAGTCCACCAGGGATGATCTCCCGGATAATTCAACTCCATTGCAATGGCTCTTGGAAGCCACATATCGTTGGCCCAGAGGTCTCCCGTAGAAGATGGAAGTTCCTTCATTCCTTTTTTAGCAATTTTCCATTCTGGAAATTTACTTCGGGCAATTCGTCTAGCTTGATTCGAAGCTTCTTGAACTGCATCTTCATAAGGTTTGATATTCACCCCAAGATAAATCATGCTCAAGTTGGTTAAGTCAGGAGGCTGATTGGAAGCAAGTAAATGTGAAGCAGTCAGAGTGTCATCAACTAAATTCCAATCTCTATCAGGCCAATCAGAAGAAATAGTATCCAACGCTCTGAAATCAAATTTCGGATTATGGAATACCAATTCTTGTTGATAGAGCTTCTTTCGAATCTGCGAAATATCTTTTTCCGGGATTTGAGGTTGTCTTGTTAAAGGATCAACATCCCACTCCCACCATGTATTATTTTGTTTCTCATCGCAGATCGTAACTAGAAAAGGTTTTGTTCCATGTTTGAAATCCAGCCCTGTCGTTTCCGTGTCACATGAAATCATTCAGATTTCCTTTAGTTCGATCCCCAGTGCTGCACACAATCGGCGGACGTCGCCACGGGTTTCGGCTGTCGCTAGAGGCGGGGAAAACGCCGCGCCATTTCCGCGAACGACGACATCGTAGGACGGCCTTTGAAGCCGCACGTAAGCCGACAGAATCACCTCGGCCATCACGGAGATGCCCTTGAACCCGACCGATTCCAGCCACTCGACAGTCACGGGCTCGTCATCGTCTGCCAGATGTTCTGAAAGCAAAGTTTGCACATCTTCCCAAACAACTCGTCCATCATAATTCATCCGGCAACTGTTTCTGCGGTCATTTCCAAATGTCAAATCGTCCTGTCTTAGTCGCTCTATTGCGGCTCGTACATTGTCTTTCATTTTGAACCTACATCTTGAAAAATTTGGTTGAAGGTTTCAGAGGTCCAGCTGCTACATCGCCATGACGATTTTTGTGTTTGATTATTAGAGGCAATTGTACTTTACCTTTCAGAAACTTTTCATACTCCATTTCAGTTTCTGTTTTTGAAGTGTCTGGCCCCAATTGATGTCTTCGAAACTTGTTACTACAAGTTTTACAAATGTGTTTTCCAAACAAGAGTCTCACTGGTCTGCTAGAACATAAAAACTCAGCTTTACAATACTCACAAATTTCAGGCATGAGCTTTCTCCCATTCTTTCAGAGTCTTGAACTTAGGTGGATACGTTTTGCCCTTGAGTATCAATCTCCACTCAGCCCATTCAGCAACTTTTCCATTTGAGATTGCAGAGATTATAGCTTCGTCTCGACTGAATTTTGTTGGTCGATTTAATCCTGCTGCCTTCAAAACTGAATCGCCATGTTGAATGACTGCTGTGAACTTTCTTTGAGTGAGAACTTTTTTCTGCATCAACGCCAGCAATCTACCATCATGAATATACATGTGACAGTAAGGGCAAAGAGGAACAGTCTCAATGTAAGTCAAAGTTCCTCTTTGATAATCAACGTCATAAATCTCATGACCCTCTAAGTGTTTGCGACTTCCCTTGACTTTATGTTTGGGAGTTCCACAAGCGACACAATGTAAATCAGTGGATTGATAAGCAGCTTTCCTTGTAGCATCCCACCACTTCTGTCCTAGGATTACCCTTGGAGCGATTCCGTGCATTGGCTTAGGGGTATTAGGGCAAAGTAACACTTCAGGTCTTAGAACCCATTCACTTCTTTTTATTTTTATGTTTTTGAGCGTCTTGCTTAGCTTCGATTCTTTTCCCTTGATCTCTTTTCTGGCAGGCATAGCAAACTCCACCTTTTGAATTCAAGCCTGTATCAGAACAAGCAACGCAAACGTAATTCACTTTTCGTTTGTATGGATATTTCTTCTTCACATTATTTCCCTGAAGAAAAAGTTAAGTAAAGGGCGATGGAAGTGCCAATCAAGCAGACATTCAAGAAAACAAAAAATGTCATTGCTAAAATCAGTAAACACCAATCCTCTATTCCTACAGAGGTTACATAGTATCTCTCAATCATTTTTGAAGCTGCGGAAATTTCAATAATCAAAAGAGGGATTACAACCCACAATATACAGAACAAACAAACAGCCTGTTTTCTATTCATGTTGAATCCTTAAAGAAAAGAAATGAGCTTCACCCACTCATTTTGAGATGCCAATAAGGAAACGGGACTGGTTAAGTCAGAGGCATCAAGTTATCGGCCTTGTCCATGCCGAATATAACATTGGTCCTGGCTGGATTCGAACCAGCATTCGTCCGGGATGCACCCCGCTGTTCTCCCAATTGAACTACAGGACCATAAAAAGAGGCAGGAGATATTAAACTTCCATGAACTCTCCTGCCTCTCTCCCCTCAACTATTCTGTTTCAAGAGCATCCCATGAAATACTCTTGATAACCTTTCCATCATCAACACTTTTTACATTACAAGTTTGTTTGCCGGGAAAGACTGCTGTGACTTCCACCTCAATCTTCTTTTTCTTCTTTGGTGGTTTGTAAAGATACACGTCACCTTTTTCCGGTGGCTCAACTTTTTCAGTTTCCTCTTCCTCTTCTTCATCATCGTCTTCTTCTTCGTCATCGTCGTCATCCTCTTCTTCTTCAGCTTCTGCCGTCTCTTCTTCCTCATCATCATCATCATCATCTTCAGTTTCAGTTTCCTCTTCGTCGTCTTCCTCTTCATCAGTGTCTTCTGGAGTTTCATCTACTCCATCGTCTCCAGCGTCCGCTTCAAAATCATCGACTGCTCCATACCAATTTTCCCAAACCCTTGGATCAGGAAATTCTGTAGTAGGCTCTGATTGTGAAGTTGAAAACGAGAAGTGAGGAGCAGCTTCTACCAGATCGGCAGCAAGCTCTTCAAGATTGGAAACATCGTCAACATCTTCTGTATCTGCTCCAAGCAGTCGAAGCGTATTCATGATGCTGGAGATATGCTCATCTTCAGTCGTCGTTTTTCCTGCCCTCGTTGTTGTATCACAAATTGGTTCCATGATTGACGTCGTCAAGCCAATCACATTTCGTGTTGCATGATTACCAGCAACCACAACGCCTGATGCTCTGAAATAAGGTTTGCCCTTATTCACTCCGTTCTCGTACAGAGCAAAATAGCAACTCTTCAGTTGAGCGACTCCCTTGGAAATACCTCCAGGAATCTGTCCTGTTGCTTTCGTTGGTTCCTTTGCAGCTTTTTTGATCGCTTTAACGGACACTCCAGCCAACGCACTTTTCTGTTTCTTCTTAGCCATTCTTAATTCCTTTTGAACAAAAACAATTTTGGTTGATCAACCCAGCTACTCTGTAGAATCTTTCTCAGCGGATTTTCTTTTGAGCCAAATCTCCTTTCTATAAATCTTCATTTCTTTTGGTGCTTGAATTCCAATCATTACACGATCTTCTCTTGTTTCCAAAACAACGATTTCAATGTTGTCGTTAATCATGATTGCTTCTTTTAGCCTCCGTGTCAGACAAAGCATTTTATTCTCCTTGAATGTGCCCAGCTTCTTCCGCCCACTGTTCCAACTTGGAATCAGGGAATACCTCTTCCGGGGCCATGTTTGCCGCGATCCAGTCGATTGCCTGTTCAAGCAGGTCGCTTGGAATCACCGTATCAATGAAATCAATGTCCTGTTTCTGTGTAGTCGCCATTCTATTCTCCTTGAATGAGTTTCATGATTTTATCATATGTTGGATCAACAATGTATTCTGGAAGATCAATTCCACTGTCGTGAGGCTTTCTGAATTTTGTAGTGTAGACTTCTGAAGGTCCAGTTCGCAGGCAGTATTCTACTCCAGACAGGCGAATAGTTTTAGTCTTCGTTTTTCCAGCAACCTTAATCGTTTTCTCTGCCGTTTTTGCTTGGATAAACGTCTCACAGATGTAGTCTACCGCAGGATTGAGCCATCCAACAATTGAAGGACTCACCGCAGAAGCCACATAAGGTAGCAAATCTAATTCAGAATCTTCATTGTTAGGTTCAAAGACTCTTTCTTGAGCTACGAAAACAATGTTGCAGTTTTCCAATCCAAGAAGGTCTCGCATGTAATCCTTCATGCGATGAGCCAGCGTTCCATATTGCTGTTGAGTTGCCAATCCCCATGAGAGTTGAGTAGGAGCTTCATCCAGTCCCAAAACACTCTTTAACACTTGATCCTGAAGCGAGGAGATATGATCCACGACTAGAGTTTTGAATCGTCCAGAGTCTCTTTGGGCTTTAACAATTTCCCGAATCTGGTCTGGGTCTTGAAGAGGGAACTGTTCAATTCTGTTTTTCTTGATTGTTGCTTTTGAAATACTTCTCAACTCACCAGATTTGTTTGAGCCAGAAGTAATGATTCCAAGAATTGGTCCAGGAAAACTGCTCCACAAAGAAGTTTTTCCTGTTCCACTTTTCCCATAAAGATTCATCTTCAAGTAATCGTCAAACTCAATTGGTTGAATTTGATCGAAGATATCTCCAGTGAGTTTCTTAACGCCTTTTCGTTTCTGCTTCGTAACAACGGCCATCAGATTTCTCCAGTCAGTTTCAGGGATTTGTAAAATGGCAAGGGCAGGATTCGAACCTGCATGACTTACTAATTCGCGACAGTGCTGCTGGATCAAAACCAGTGACCTTCCAGACCCTCTTGTCACTCGCGTTTATTCACTGTTCTCGGGGACATAGCACACCTTCATAAGTCTTCTATGTCATCAGCATCTACCATTTCGCCACCTTGCCTATTGAGATTATTTTTTGTCCTCTAATGAAAATTCTCCGCACCAATGGGTCTTTGTTTTTAGAGCAGTTTCAGGAAATCTACAACAATTTCCAAGACTACTATCAAACACAAAATCTGCAAAGTTTTTTGTACTGTCTGAGTAGTAATGACCTTTTCTAAAAAATCCACAAGTACCACAAGAGCTTTCCCCTCTTAGAGTAGGCTCTTTTATGAGGTCTTTAGCCTCATCCATAGTTAGTCCAGTCTTTTGCATTATTCTTCTTTCAGTTCGGGGAACAGTTCTGGAATTCTAGTCAATCCTGTTTCGTTTCCATTCTTCAAAAACTCACTGTATTGGTCTCTTCCTTCATTCACTGGATTGTACATTCCATAAGGATGTCTCCAATGAATTCCTTGAGCATGTCCCATTCGTTTAGTCCAAGGATTGAAAGGCTCTACGGCGATGAACTCCCACCAATCGCAGAGTTGTTCCAAAATTGGATTGAAAAATTGAGTTTTGAACTTATCAATGTCTGTTTGAGAGAGTTCTACGTTCCATCGTTTGAAATAGTGTTCTGGCTCGTCAACGATATATTGCTCCAGCCTATCATAGAAACTCTCAAGGCTTTCTCCAGCAGGATTACTTTTCGTCGGTTTGTGTTGTCTGATACAACCTTTCCCGCTACTCAGTGGTCTCCGCACGACATTATAACGTACGCCAGTAATCTTTTCTTCTGGAGATTTTACTTGACCGCATTTGATCGCTGCTTCAAGAGCCACGACATAAATCATCGTTTGAGGATCGAAGGCCAATTGCAGTTCCATATTTTCTTCGTCAACGGTTCCTTTGGATTTATTCTCTTGGAGCCAGAGTTGTCGATTTCTTCCCTTACCAACGATATCAACACTGTCCCATTTACCCTTCAGCTTCACTACTCTCCCTGAAGGAAGAACATAAGGCACGCAAAAGACTTCCTCAGACAAGACTGGCGTTCGCTTCTTAACGTCTGGATGTTGCTTCCAGTATTTCACATAATGGGGAAATTGCATCTTGCAGATTGAATACCACTTGCTGACTTCCTCTTGTTGACCTTGATACAGACCAACCAGTTTTTGAGCATACTCTTTGAGAGGCTTCTCCCAATCAATTCCGTGAGCATGATTCTCTTCGCAGAGATGCCACATGTTTCCATATTCAAGAGCTTTGGAAAATCCCTCTACCACTCGCAAGCCTTCAACCACCCTCAGTCTGAATCGTTCTCGGCAAGTCAAAAACATACTCAACAAACTTTGAGTAACACCTTCTTCAATTGGACCTTTCCAAACTGGTTCCCTTTTCTCAACTTTGATCTTTTTCAGTTTTGAAGTTGCTGATTTCTTTTTCATCGTTTTACTTTTTTCGAAAAACTAATGGGTAACTGTCAAGCCACATTAAACCTAGTAACTTAACTCCAGACGCAACAGTTGAGTTATTAATTTCTTCCCATCGAAATGGCTTTGTTGTTCTACTCCAAATATCACCCACGTCAATGAATTCACCAACTTGCAATTGTCTATATTTGGACAAGTCAAAAGGTTCATTTTCAGAAATCATCGTTTTACCTTTTTAGTTACTGGTTAACAATCATTTCCATCGTGAGCATAAACGACTAACCCTATCTCAATTGGTTTACAGCAAACCCTCTTAAGAGATTCAGGGTCAAGACCATTTTTATAGGCCCATGCTTTAGCGTTTCTCAAAGCATGATATTCTTGTGTTTCAAGAATGATGATAGTTGATTTTGTTACAGCCCCTGTTCCTTCAAAAGTGTAACAATAAATTTGTTCAATCATCGCTTCACCACAATTGGGGAATGTAACGGAACAATCACAATTTGAGCTTCAGTAAATCTTAGCTTTATTTCGTAGACTGAACTCAACTCAATTATTTGTTGCAGTTCATTGATGAAACACTCTACACGATCGCGTTGCAAAATGATTTCTTCACTTATCATCGTTTCACCTTTTTGAGTTTACCTTTGTAGAGGCAGGATCGGTTAAAGCATTGATTGGCTTTGAATTGATGGACGCTTCCACATTTTGGACACTTCCATCTAAATAGTTCATAGTCCCTTGCTTCCATTCTCAGTTTATCAAGTCTCTCTTCTTTTTCTTCTTCAGACTCTTGAGGTTCTTCTTTTTTCATCTCGTTTCCTTTGAGGCGAATTATAACGTATCTCAGAAAATAAAAGGCGACTCAAAAAGGAATCAGACTTCTGAAGAGATTTCCCATCAGAGTTTCATTTCTCTGAATTGCTAATCCTTGTTGAGTAATGTCTGCTCTGAGGATTGAGGCTGGATGAATGATATCCTCAAAGGTAACTCCTTCAATAAATTGACGACACCATTTTGAAGAAAGCTTACCAACGCAAATAACATGAGTTGGCTTACAAAGCTTGACCACTTCCTGAAGTCTCTTAGAGCATTTCATGATTGCATCTTTTGGTGGATTTTTCATCTTTATTCCCTCTTCATCTTTGGGAATGCAAGCAACCAGATTTGTGAAGGCAAGTCTTATCTCTAGTGGTTCAGCAGCTTCAATCATTTGGTCTAATAGATAACCAGCAGGACCAACAAAAGGTTTTCCAATTGTATCTTCTCCAACTCCTGGAGCTTCTCCAACGAAAAGAACATCACAAGGAACTTTACCTTTCAACAAAACTACTTTGCTTCGACGTTCACAAAGACTGCATTTGTCGCAATCCATCCAATTTTCTTTGTGTCGTTTCCAGTTTATCGTTTTCATGTTTGTCTCTTGAAGTTTTCCACAGGAACATAAAGAAGATTCAAACCATGTTGTTCAACAACGAATTGTTGAGACTTTGGATATTGATCAGAGAAAGCTTTTGGAATTGTCAAAGTACATTTTCGATGTTTGTCAATTCCATTTCTCTTCAGAGTATGCGAAACAATTATTTGAACAATTTTCATTTCTCTCAGTCCTTTCCAATATATTTTTCAATATAATTTGGATCTGAAAGTAAAATCTTATCAATGTCTTGTTCAGTTTTTCTTAGTAACTTACTTACTTGAATCGAGGGGAATCTATGTCGAAACAAATTACTTAAGACAATCTCTGAGCTTCTTCTTAATTCCTTTTTGTCCCAAGGAACTACAAAGTCCATTCTAAGTCTATCTTTAACAACTCTAATCGTGAGAGTTGAATCAGGTTTGTCTTCAACCATAGAGGCTATTTGAGAGGCTAAATCTTTCATTTCTTTGGAATCCTAAACGAGTTTCTACGTCCGCAATTTGGACATTGTTGTTTAGTAGACTTCCATTTGTTTCTACAATTCCTACAAACTCTCCATTTGTTTTTTGAGTTAGTGCTCATCCATAAATCCTCCTACAGAATTCTGCAATTAACAAAGCATCACAGATTGAAAGTTGCCTACCCAATGCCCTTGGTTCTTTCCAAAGCGGAAAACTTGGAAACAGTTGTTGAGCTTTTTCTAGCAGTCTGATTTTGAATTGTCTCTTGTTTTCAGTTTTCTTCTTAGAAGGAATTCCAAAAGCTTTCTGCCATTCTCTTGGTTGAATTTCATTAAAAGGTATTTCATTGCAGCAAAGACAAGCCCTCAAAAAACCAAAATTACGTCCAAAAGTAAACATGCTCGTCACACCTTGTCCTGGCATCGCATGAACTTTTTCAATTAGAGCGTAATTGTGACCGTTGATAAGATTTGAGTAACCGCCAAACCAATTTGCGATATCTGTTTCAGTTGAAGGCATCACTGAGGCTTCCTCAATCTTCCCTGAAGAAGAAAGAGCAACCAGACCGCCTGATTTTCCTGGATCAATTCCAATGAAGTATGTCATTTGAAGGAGTCTCCTTGAAGCATTCTAGTTTGAATTTCTTTAACAACTTCTTCGTGTTGATTATTCGCTAGATTATCATTTTCCAAATCCTTAACCATCCAAGGAGAGTCAAAACTGACTTCTCCTCTTTGACAATCAGCATCCCAGTATTTTCCTTCTTGCCAGGAAGCAAAGAATACCATGGTTTCATAATGTCTATTGAATCCAATCTCAAAAAATTTATCTGGATTCAAAGGGTCCTCCATACAACCAACTGTACTGACAATTAACCTTAGAGATTTCAGTTCTAAAAGAGTATTTCTTCTGAATCTACATCTGTGCGCACAAATAAAGTGCCCAGGCCAACCTCTTTCGATTCTTTTCACTTCCTTAGTCATTTAGACTTCCTTTTCTTTAATTCTTTGACCATATTTTTGGCAATTGGAGTTTTTTCAATTCCATTTTTCTTGCAATAGGTAATTGCGTTCTCCAAATGAGAATTAGTCATGTCTTTTGGAAGTAGGAGTTTTGTTCCTGATCTCCAATAGTGGATTACCTCAGAAGATTTTTGACGCTGCTTAAAAAGAAAGTTTGATCCTAGCAATTGGGTCAGACAACTGGATGAACCCTTGAAAGCTCCTTCGCAAAGAGCAAGTTCATTTTCAAGTGATTCTGCATCCATAACTCCAAGTCTGAGAGAAGAGTCTACTAATTCTTTTGGAGCGTATCCTCGCTCATCAATCAGCCCAAATTCATAGGCTTCTTCCAAACTTAGATTTCCTTCACTGTAGTTCTGAAAATTCATTTCATGTTGAAGAGTTTCATTAAGGCAATCATCAGCGTGCATTCCCATTGGATTTTCCTTTATCTGTCATTTCCATTTGGGGGATGTTGAATCTTTTCAATCTGGCATTCGTCGCAGTCTTGAGGATCGTTGCCATGAGAGCAGCCTTTAACGCGGGCCATTGATTGTCACCTTGATTGAGTTAGTTGCTGGGTCTTGCCTTACAGAAACTGAAAGACCTCTTCTACTCGCGGCGTTCCGAACCTGTTGGCACATCGTAGAAGGATCACCCTCAAAGTGTCTGCCATGCTTCAGGGTGAAATAGTTTTTCTTGAACCACTCATCCCATGAATACTTGTTGTTGCCATTCGTCATTATGTACCTTTCGAAGTCAGAGGTGATTTGGTGCCGCGTATTATAACGTAGCTTAGAAATAAAAAACGCTGCTCGATTTCTCGGCAGCCTTCCTCGCAATTCCCTGAAGAAAAAGAGCAAGCAAATCAGACGGCAGCTTCCTCTCTCGGAACTTTGATCCAAGCAAGATTTTCTGGAGTGTTGTTCAAGAAGTTTCCATCAAGGTGTTTTGCTCGATAGACAAACTCAGAGCAGCCTTGAGGCTTCAGACCTTTGAAGGCGTGGAGCACCAGTTGATGAACTGGCCTTTGCCTATTTTTAGAGAAGCGAATTATCTGAAGTTTATTCACTCTGGAGAAAAAAGGTTCCAGATACAGATATCCGTCATCTGTTTCCTCTCTGATTCGTCCAAAAGAAGATGCCTCAAAATATCCTTCGCGGCGAGAAAGACTTTGAGCTGGGATCACTTTCCATATCTCTGAAGACTTCTTAGACATACTATCTCTTATCTCTATATAGATAACTATATATTAACTATTAACCTCTTCGCTCCCAAAACCCACCCACGTAACGTAGTAACGTAGTAGGGGAAAGTAAAGGGACAATAAAAGAACTAATACATAGGGCTAGTTTGGGGCTTGCCTCGCGTCTCAGAAATTTCTCTCACTTTTTTCGCAGCCGGTCTCATCTTTTCAAGCAAGTTTTTTCAAAGACGTTTTCAAACTTGCTTCGACGATCGCCGCTCGCCCCTTTCAAAACCTTTTTGTCTCTCATTTTTCTCGATTGAGCCTCAAAAGACGTTTTGAAGGAAGATTTCCAAGATTGAAAAGGGCCTTTTTCACAGGGAAAAGTAGGGAAAGGCAACTATTTCTCGCAAAATTGGAAAAAAGTCTATCCCAGGCTTTATGGGAACGCCGACTATTATAATACTTCCCTCAGTCGAAACAACGACTGGCTGAAACGAAACCCAAACCAAGGAAACGAAAAATGATCATTGAACAAACAATCGGAAATAAAGCTTTCGCAAACTTCCGAGCATCCCACAAGACGACTGGTCAGGTTCGATTCTTCACGGTGAATTCAGGGGATGAACTTCGTAAGGAACTTGGTTCTGACTGGATTGTTTCAATCTGGTAGTCACCAAGTTTTCTTACCCCATTTTTGAAACCCTCTGGAGAAACGAAATGAAGACGATCACCAAAGCAGAATCGAAGAGACGACAGAAACAGAACGCTGAGATTTTCCCATTGGGATTGATTGATCAGCACAACGACGATCAGTTGCCTTGTGAGTGCTGCAAACGACCAGAGACGGCGAATGGCAAGTGTTTCGAAGATTCTGACGGAGCACACATCTGCAACTACTGTTACTGGACCCGCACTGACCGAATTTCCTGAGGAGAAGTCTGATGGCAGAATTTCGAAGAACATTCGATTGTACTCTCGACAATCAACCCGCCGAGAGCTTTGACAAATGGGTTCGGTCAGAAGTTCTCTCTGGAAAATGCAGAACTGATGATGCGTTTTTCCTTGACCGAAAACTGATCTACACACTTCAGAAAGAGGCTGTTGATGGACCACCTTCTGAAGAGGAAATTTTCAGCGACTACGCTACTGCGGTCTCAGCTTTTTTCCTCTATCCTGCTGATCTGGAGTCGAGGTTAGACCCTGAAATGTATCTGCTGCATCGAGACGGCAGTGTCACTATTCCCTCTTGGCTTACTTAGGAGTTTCTCATGTTGACCAAATCTCAAAACACTCGTTTCTTAATCTCTGTCGCCGTCTGTGAAGCAATTCGAGAACTCAAATCAGTTCCTGCTGGTCATCTCTACGCTTTGATGATGGAATCTTTTCCAGACCTGACTGCCGATCAGTTCGACCGGTTTATTGAGACTCTTGTCAACACTGGTCTTGTCAGTCGCAAGAATCACGTTCTGACTTGGACTGGTCCAGAACTCTAGTCTCTGCTTTTCTCCCTTAACTCTTTGATTCAAGGAAACGACAAATGGCTACCAAGAAAACGACTGCTGCTGCCCGTGAAGTTCTGTTTGCTGAAATCGCTTATTCTTCTCCAGGAGATTACATCTCAGCGGACGAAGCCAAAGAACTTCTGGGATGGACTGAAGCAACAGATGAGACGCCTTTGGAAATTCACAATTTCAAAGTTGGATCAAGGAAAGTATTCCTCGCTAACAACATCACGAATCGGCCAATTTCCAAGAGCAATTACGATTCGCTGAAGCAAGAAATTCTTCGTTATCGGTGGATGTTCAACGGCGAGCCAATCATTATTGGTAAAACGGGATTGGTACTCAATGGTCAACACACTCTGATTGGTTTGATTCTCGCAGCAGAGGAATACGCTGAATGGCCCGAGGGTCAGTTCTGGTCTGAAGAACCTTTCATCGAGAAGTTGATTGTGTATGGAGTCGATGAAGGCGACGAGACGGTGAACACGATGGATACCTGCAAACCACGGAGCCTGACTGACGTGATGTATCGTTCAGCTTATTTCCAATCCATGAAGCTCAACGGAACTCAGAAAAAACGAGTTGCCCGAATCGCAGACTTCTGTATCAGAAATCTCTGGGAAAGAACTGGAGCTTGTTTTGATCCCTTCAACGCTGCAAAACGAACTCACAGCGAATCAATCGGCTTCGTTGAACGACATCTGAAATTGATTGATTGCGTAGGCTTTATTTTTGAAGAGGACACTGATGGCAATATCACGAAATGGCTGGTTCCTGGCAAGTGTGCTGCTCTGCTTTACTTAATGGCATCTTCCAAATCCATTTTCCATGAATACTATTCTGATGATGATGTCAGAAGTGAATCTGTTCTTGATTGGAGCATGGAAGAACTCGCTCAAGAATTCTTCGTTTTGATCGCTGCTCGTTCGAATAAACTCCAACACCTTTTTGAAATGATGGCAGAAGTCGATGACGACGAAAGAATCACAACTGAGGATACAGTGGCTCTGCTGATCAAAGCTTGGAATCTATTTTCTTCAGGGAAGACAGTGACCAGAGAAAAACTCAAGTTGGAATACAAGATCAACGAAGACGGTTATCAGACTCTGATTGAGTGTCCGACAGTTGGCGGTATTGACCTTGGCAAGCCAGAGAAACCCGAAGAGGAAGATGAGCCAGAAGACGACGATAAAACCCTCGAAGAGAAGCCTACGAAGCGAAAAGGCAAGCATTTAGAGGGCGATGAAGTTTGGGTCCAAGAGACTGACGACGAAGCCTCACGATGGAAGGGAACCATCAAAGAACTCTACCCCAAAAGGGCGAAAGTCTCAGTCGGGAACGGCTATGCGGGTGCCGGAACGGTTATTGAGGTTTCTTTGGAGCATCTGAAATCTGTCTGAAACCAAGGGATTTTTGAGGCAGGGCAACTATTTTCGGGAATCTTCTAAAATAGTCGCCCTTGGCCTTTACTCCCCCAACTATTTAGACGATAACTCCCTTGTCGCAACGACGCGGCGAAAAACTGAAACCCAAAACTTGGAGACGACTGATGCGTTTTAATTTTCACTACACGACGTTTTCGAAGGTTCTGAACAAGTCTTTTGATGATTCGAAAGTCATCGAAGCGGAAACTCAGGAGCAGGCTGATTCAAAGTTTCGTCTGTTCATGATGTCGCTGTTCAGCGGAAATTGGTCACTGCGATTCGTTCAAGAGATGTCGTAACATCCCGAAATCCTCTCAGCCCGCTTCGGCGGGTTTCTTCCCTCAAATCTGGAGCTGAAACGATGATTTTTTCAACCCTCAAAGTCAAAAAAGAGACATTCGAAATCAAACAGGGCTGGAATGGTTCTGGGAAATCAGTTTTCTTCATCTACTGGGAAGGTGGAGATATTGATGGGATGGATTGTCCGTTCAAGTCAGAAGCTGAGGCAGTTGCAAATGCGATCTGCCTGACCAAATGTGGTGAACGGGTTTGGTAGCTTTTTTGGTTTTTCTCTTGGCCCGCTCCGGCGGGTTCCTTCCCTCAAGTTCTGGAGCTGAAACGATGACGATTCGCATTCAACCTTTTCCAGCTGCTCGCACTGAACGATTCTCTTTGATCGCTGAAGGCAAATTCACTTTCGGTCAATGGTTGGAAGCATGCGACTGGGATGTGTCTCTTGCTGTCGAGAAGCTTGGAGACAATTTTTATGACACTTATGCTCGTGCCACACCTCATTTAACTCAATCGGAATTTGATAGCACAGATGGAACTGATGATTGGGCTGACGGAGTCTGGGATGGTGGATTTCTCTTCGAAGATGGAATCGTCTGGTATGTTGGAGCAACTGGACCTTCTGGACCTGGGGATGGCATTGAAGTTCGTCGAAGAGTCAGAGCTTGTGATGTCATTGAAGTAATTTGATCCACCATTTCGATTTCTTACCTTTTTCTTCAGGGAATCTAGTCATGGCTGATACCTGCAAATGCCGTCTCTGCTCTAAGATTTTTGTGGTCGATGAAACCTTTATTCCGATCTGTCCAGTCTGCTGCGATACGCTGGTTGAACCTCTCGACGATAATCTCTATGAGACGGCGGAAGTCGCTTGTGAGGTTCTCGCCTCTTATGGACCTTGCGGTTACCTGCCCTTGAGACTGGAGCACATTCAGATCAATCGAGATACCAACGCTGCTCGTTGCAGCCATTGCGGAAGTCTCGATCACTACTCTCACCTTTGCCTTGAGGATTAAAATGCTACAAACTTTCATCCGAGTTATCGTCACCCGTTCCTCTAATGGTAAAATCAAAACTGATGTGGATTGTGAGTGTATTCACAATCCTGATGACTTAGCTGTAATCGCTAAAGGTCTTTTCGATTCGTTGTCTAGGACCAACAACGTAGTTTCTGTTTCTTTCCATGAGTACGCTTTTCCATTCACCAACAAGGTAGAAGTTAATGAAACGCCAACACGGAACAGCGATTGATATTTGCATTGATAAAATCGTCGATGCAATTGTCTCTAGAAAACTCAATGCAGATACCGAAGAGGGTATCTCAGTCAATGCTGTTGCAGAATTCTTGAAGATTGGTAGGCCTCAAGCGGAAACCATTTGTGACAAACTGACTGACCTTCTGAAAGCTTATAGAGGAGAAACTCAATAATGGCCAGGCAAATTTCTACCAGCGGGTATTATTGGTTCTTCACGTTAGACAGTGAGGGTAATCCGTTAGAGACAACTCCAAACGTCTTCTATTACTCCGAAGAGAAAAATGAAGTGTTGTTAATCGGTTATGATTTGCCCCTGCCTTATAACTCTTCCAACTATCGAGTATTAAGGAAACTTCAATATGACTAGGCAGCAAATTGAAACTCGAATCGCCATCGTTCAAAAACGGCTCACCGAAACCCGTCACGTTGAAGACCTTAAAGTTCTCAACGCAATGCTCGAAAAACTAATCCTGATGGAGGCTTCCGATGACTGAACAGATTCTCGCCGCAACTCCTTACCTCGTTATTGGCTGCTTCATTCTGCTCGCAGCCTCAAGAAAGATTCGAAAATGAAAACTCTGCAAGAACTTCGACAAGAATCCAAAACAGTGATTCAAATTCGTTTATACGGAACTCAGCAATACACGTCGGTAGGTCGTTTGGATTGTCACCACACTGCTAATCGAGTGAAGGGTGGTTACGTGTTTCGTTGTGGTGGGTTCTCAGAGACGATTTACCTTCTCATGCTTCACGGTTAGAAAGATTCGAAAATGACTCCTACAGAAGCCTCTACGATCATCGGATGTTCCCCTCAGCAAGTTCGCACTCTAATCCGTACGGGAACTCTCAAGGCCCGAAAAACGCAACGGCGAAAAGACCGGAACGGGAACTGGCAATACAGCTATTCAATCTCGGAATCTGAAGCTCAGAGGTACGCCGAGAAGCCTCAGACCAAAGGATTTCCCAGAGGTCAGTCTCGAAAAGGCTCAAAAACCAAGGGAAAATGAGCATTTCAAAAAACTTTGAAAATCTTCCCTGAAATAGTCGCCTTTGGGCTTTACTTGGGGCGACTATTAACCGATAACTCCTCTTAGTGATGCGGACGAAACGAACTCAAACGGGAAAAGAAACGATGACCAAAGAACAACTCCAAAACGTAGTTTGCAGTCTGGTGGCTAACGAAGAATTTTGCCAATCAGTCAATACTATGTCAGATGGCGAACTTGGTATGTATCTGGTTGATCAACATCTTGAGGACAGCGACGAGAATATCCTCAAAGTGCGGAAAGCAATGAACTAACTCTCAGACACGCGGTAACCCAACCCAAAACCTGGAGAAACGAAATGCTGACTTCAAAAGAAATCGGGAACTTCAAAAGAGTCGCTCGACAAGCTTACAAACTTGGCGAACTTTCAGTGCAGTCTGATTGGAACCGAACTGAAGCTCAGCAAATCAAAATGGATGAGCGTTTGGAGCACCTTGATTCGAAGATTGAAGATTTCGAAGAACGGATGAGTGATGATCAAAGAGCCGATTTGGAAATCTGGGTCGGAGACAATCAGCTTTGGGGATTGCTCAATATCTGCTAATTCAGAGATTCAAAAACGACAACCAAAACGCTCAAAGGAAAACGACATGGCATCTGCTCTGAAAAACGTGAAACTGAAAAAGGGTAGTATTGTTACAGAGGAAGAAAGAAGGGACCTCACGCAGAGGCAAGTATTTTTGGATGGTTATCCTGCTCGAATTCAAGGAATTAAAAATCAGTATGCAACTGTGTTTCGGCTTGATGCAATTCACCTATCCGTTGACTTTGCATGGACAACAGCAAAGAGAGTTACAGAAGCCGGTGGATTTTTCAAATCATATTAGTGGCTCAGTTCAAATTCTGGAGCAATGAAATGACAACAACAAAAAAGTCAGTTCTGAAAAACGTGAAACTGAAATCGAAGAGACAAGCTGGACCTCATTTGATCGTCAAGGCTTTGGCGGGCACAGGCAAAACAACGACAATTGTCGAAGGCTTGAACGTCCTACGGGGAATTGGCTCAAGCCTCACTCCCTCGGCTCAGCAACAAGCCGTCTGGGATGAAATCAGCAAGTCTGGTAAGAACGATTCAGTCTGTTTCGTCGCCTTCAACAAAGCCATTGCCGTTGAACTTCAAAAACGGGTTCCGGCTGATTGCGAAGCGATGACCATGCACAGTATGGGATTTGCGGCTGTCCGAAACGCTGTTGGCAAAGTCGCTATGGACCCGTGGCGAGTGCCGAACATGGTCTCGGAAATTCTTGGCAAAGACTTGCGAGAAATCCGCAAGCGTCACACGACTGCATTGCGAGCCACTGAGCGTCTTGTCAGCCTCTGCAAGATGAACCTGGTTGGTACGTTTGAGGAAGCCTCAGATTCTGATCTGCTCCACCTTGCTCACCGCTACGACATCGACCTTAACGATAGTCAATCCAAAATCTTCGATTTGGTCATCCAGATTCTTGATCGTTGCAAGAAAGTTTCTGAAGACCGAAAACTCAATTACGACGATATGGTCTGGTTGCCAATCGCTCTGGGTTTGAGCATTCCAAAATACGATTTGCTCCTAGTTGATGAAGCCCAAGATTTGAATCGTTGTCAACAGGCTTTGGCTCTCAAAGCGGGCAAGCGAATTGTTCTTGTAGGTGATGTCAACCAGGCCATCTACGGTTTCGCTGGAGCAGATTCCGACAGTATTCCTCGCATGGAAAAAACTCTGAAAGGATGCGTTATATTGCCTCTCACTGAGACTCGCCGTTGTGGTAGAACAATCGTTGAAGAGGCAAGGCAATTCGTTCCAGACTTCGAAGCTCACGAATCAAACTCAGAAGGTTCGGTCAAGACGGTTACGATCGACGATTACCAATCACTCGCTCAATCAGGTGACATGATCCTCTGCCGAGTCAATGCTCCACTCGTCAAAGAATGTTTTGGCTTCATTCGAGCCGGACGCAAAGCAACGATCAAAGGCAGAGACATTGGTCAAGGTCTTGTCTCAACCGTCCAGAAAATGAAAGCCTCAACCATCGTAGAACTAGTTGAGCGATTGTCGCTCTGGATTGACGGAGAAGTTGACAAGGAAACCTCAAAGAAAAATCCGAACGAAAATCGGATTGAAGCTCTCAATGATCGCCACGAATGCCTCTGCTACTTCATTGAAGATTCCAAGTCTGTTGCAGACGTGATTGCTAAAATCGAAAAGATGTTTCAGGATAAACAAGACACGGGAATCGTTCTCAGTAGCATACACAAGGCCAAAGGTCTCGAAGCTTCAAGAGTCTTCTTTCTCCAGATGAAGAATTGTCCTTGCCCTCATCCAATGGCGAAAACTCCATCAGCAAAGGAACAGGAATACAATCTTGTCTATGTCGCAATCACTAGAGCAATCAACGAATTGGTCTACGTGACTGATAGTCTTGAATCTTAAATCAGGGAACGCATGATAGCCAAGTGATCGAAAGCTAAATCAAGTCTGTAGAAGTTCTGGAGTCAACATAGTATTCGCAAACCAGACTACAGAGTGTGCTACCTGATTAACAATCCTGACTACTTCGCTTCGGAAGAGTCCAATACAAGAAAGCTAGGTGCATCATGACAAAGTTTTGAAGAGTCGTCCGATGGCAGGTTTGCGTATACGATGGTTCAATTCCATCCATCGGACCTTTCCCTTTTTCTTCAGGAGATATCATGAGAAGCTTCCTTTACTTCATCGCTCGACTGATGGGTGACTTCAACGCTATCCAGAAAGGTAGAGTTGGACGGAGAATCGCCAGACGAGCAGCCGGCAAGGTCACAGGATCGTTCCTCAGACGCCTCTTCAAATAAGAAAACGAACGTACCCTTCTTTTCTCCGAAGCCCTCAGACGCGATTTTAGAGCCTCTAAGCCCCAGATTAGATATAACCTACGGCTGAGGCTCGAAACAGGCCTTAAAACGCGAGCAGGGTGCCTAGAATCGTGTCTTAAACCTCCTAGATTAACCCTAGAAGCTTCCAGACGCCTTTTCCCACCAATTAGGTATACGAAAGAAACCTAAGAAGAGCCAGCAGCCTCTACCTCAGAACCGGACTGGAGCTGAACGGAAAAGAGGGAGGCTGCTGGCGAAGGAGCTTCAAGAAATTATTGAAAGCAATTCTTGAACTCTGTGAGTGTAGGTGTAGCAATTGCGAGTCTTCTCAAACCCAGCTTGGCGGATTCTTTCCCTCGCCGAATCTTCCCTGAGAAGAAGATCAATGCGATCACAGAGTTGTTTGTAGTTGCCTCGCTGATAACCAACGTAGTGTTCGCCATCTTCAAACTCTGAGTCTAAGCCTTCTGTGAATGGGTGTAGAAAGAATCCACCTCGGCCAGTGATTTCATAGATTCGATTGCTCCAGTAATTTGGTGAAGGATAAGAATCACCGACGACGATTTTGACTTGATTTAAAGCTTCATTCAGTTTCAAGCCTCTCATGGTCTGATAATGAATGAAGCTTTTTCTTTGTTGAAGGAACTTCAAAAGGTTCCGTCTTGATTCATGACTTACGTGAGTGCAACTACCAACGAACGCTACATCGTATTTGTATTCTGTAGAGTCTATCTTGATGGCTTCTGGTTTATGAATTCCTTGACGCAGCAAACGATGATTGCATCGAAGCTTGATAAACTCTCTTTGGTGTCCACCATCTGTTGTAAAGAGAAAATCAGACCAGAATTGTTCTGGGAGTTTTGAGCGATATCCAATGAATAAATCGAATTGCCAGCAGACAGTCAGAATTCCTTTCGCATAGCAAAGATCAATCAACTTTTTTGCTTCTGGAAATTCTGCTTTACTGAAGAGAACTGTGTCTGCTCCAAACTCTTGAATTCGATTGAAGATTTGAGCAAGAGTTTCCTTTTTGTTGTGTTTGTATTGATAGACTTTGTGGCCTAATTCTTCGAAGGCAGCGGTGACGTAGTTTTCTGTGTTGTGTTCTTCTTTGAATTTGCCTATGTAGTAGATTCTCATGAGTCACTTCACTTTCGTGAAAATAGTATCCCAATGTGAAACCTGATTGTTGTAGTCCACAGCTTTCTTGAATCCAATTGTGGAAAGGTATTCTGTGATTTCCGTTGCTGTTGGCCAACCTTCTATTTCTGGTTTGTCTCTTAGTTCAAGATTGATAGTGTGAACCCTTCCAGATTTGAGAAGTTCCTCGCCAGATTTGAGAGCAATGAGTTCTGAACCTTCAATGTCCATCCAAAGAAGAATTGATTCTAGAGAACCGACTTCTTGATCAAATTCATTGAGGGTAATGCACTCAACCCTGATTGTTTTATCTGAAAGACCATTGACTGGAAATATGCTGGAACGTCCGAATGTCTTTTCTTTTTCAGGTTCCATGTACATCTCAATGGACTCTTTGTCTGAGATACCACAACTGAAAAGTCTACCAGGAAACTTCATCAGCAGTTGTGAGTAGAGAACTGGATTTGGCTCACATCCAAAGAGTTGCATTTCTGGATACAGTTCTTTCCAGTGTCTCCATTCTGATTTGATAAGTGGTCCAACACCAATGTTGTAGAAAGCTCCTGGACCTTTTGAACAATCTGGAATGTAGGTTGATGCCATTAAGGCATTTCGTTTTCTGACGTCTTCCATCGTTTGACTCATTGATTTGTACTCCTTGTTCCTACAGTTTGTGACGTACCATCCCACACAAATTCTTCGAGAGGAAAATGTAATTTACAACCAATACAAAAAGTTCCTGAGTAAAATTCAGGTTGTCGTGCGTAGGTTTCGGCAATTGACAAACCAATTGTTGTTATGCAACCACAAGATTTATGAATGTATTTGCGGCGAAGAGGCTCAACAAAACCCTTTTTCCGTTCTTCTTCAGAAAGAACTACATAGGCTGCTTGCTGCCCTGTTTTTGGATTGATTTGTCTGTGAGGAATACCATTAGGATCATTAGTAAGTTCTGTGTCAGCCATCATTGCTCCAGTCTAAAAATGTTTGAGTTTTGGATCAGCGAGTTTTCTGGCTTCAGGAGTTACAGTCAGATTGAAGAAGTCTGCCATCTTTTGTAATTGGGTGAAGTCTTTGAGCCAGTCTTCATAGAAAACATTGAATGAAGGATAACCGTTGATCGCTTCTAAGACTTTCTGATAGTAGACTCGATTTCTCTCATTGAATTCTGGTCGATGCTGTCTATTGATTGCTGACCGATGAGAGTTGTATTGAGCATCAGCGTCTCTTCGATGAGTAACAATAAAGACTGGTTCTGGAATATGAGGCTTAAATTCGTGCCACCTTTCTACGATTGAAGGATGCTTCATTCCATAGTCTTTGCCTTGAGCTTCTCGTTCGATTGAAGAAACAACTTGACCTGCTGAAACCCCAGGCACTCGATTGATGAAATCAAAAAGAGCTTTGTTTTCGTAGTAGCAAGGATTGTTTTTTCCCTTTCGAGATTCTCCAACATAGACTCCCATATTGTTGAGAATTCCCGTCGTGAGTGACGTGCCTGTTCTGGGCATCCCAAGAACAATGAAGCATCTAGCCATCAGGGTAACGCTCCAATCACATAGAGAAATCCGATAACAGGTAAAGAAAGCCCAACTGCTCCCAGACTGAAAACAAAAATCAGAATAGAATAGATTACAAGTTTTTCTATTAGAGGAACTTTTTCAGGTTTCATGGTTTAATTTTTTCCAGTAGCAACCAACCATTGAACCAATTGACCAGGCCATCGCAGAAGCAATCAAGTAGGGTAATGACTTATCCGCAATAACGACCCACGCAATTAATCCCTGAGAAATACACTGGACCAAAGAGAGTAAGCCAGTGGCTTTGATATCTCCAGCGTGGTATGCGTTCTCACACATTGCTCCTAAGAGAGCTACAATCAATCCAGCAAAGAAGACTGCTAGAACCATCCTTGATTCCTTTTGTAATTAGTATCTCCACGAATTGTGATGAGCTTCCATTCGCTTCTGACGGTCTGATGCTTGATTACTGATCCAGCCAGTTCCTGGATAGTATTTGTATTGAGTTTGATACTGATAAATTGGGGGTCTGTAGGTTGGAACTAAACTGCCCCAACCAGCGTTTCCAAAGTCGGGATGATAGTGATGCGTGTGATAGTAGATTGTGTAGCCAGAACGATATTGAATCCAATCAGCGAGTGCTGTTGAGGATGTTGAAATAATAATCAAGACAATTAGAAGATTCTTCATTCTGGCTTTCCTTTTCGGATAAGGTCATTGAGAGTTGAAGAGTGTTTATCAAAGCTCCTTGAGTCTGCCCATTCTTTAGCTTCTCTGGACTCTTTGAAAATGTCTTGATTGAGAAGTGACTTGCAGATTTCTACTAGATGCTTCGCGGAAGGAATATGCCAGTCAATTTGTCTTTTGACTTTGATAGTGGAGACTGTTGAGTTGATAAAGGCGATTGAGGGTAATTCGTTCCAAGGTCTACCATCTGTGTTAATGACAGGTAAGCCTGAAGCCATCGCTTCCATCTGCTCTAAGCCTGTGCCATCCATGAAATGGGGGGAGACTAAAACGTCACTTGTCTTGTAGAGGTTTGCATTGTTGATTGGTGATTTGAGAATTCTAGTATTAGGGCCTGTAGAACCTTCCCATCTGCCCTGACTGATAATGTCTAAAGGAATCTCAGGCCATAGAGAGATTGTCTCATTGATTACTGAAGCTCCTTTTCGACCTTTCCAACCCCCTCTTCCATTGAGAAACAGAAACCTCTCACAGACAGACCTTTCCCTGAATTGAAACCGCTGAGTATCAACAGGCCAGGGAAAGTAGATACAAGGTAACTCCTTTCGATAAAGGTCATAGCAGTGTCTGGTAGGGCAGATGAAAAGGTCCACATCTTTAAGCCACGGAGTTCCTTCTATGGGCATCCACTCCATACAGGCGATACAAACAATTCGCTTATTAGCTTCTTTGATTCGATGAGTGATGTTTGGGTAGTAAGGAGTTTCATCGAAGAGAACTGTATCAACTGCTTTAAGAAATCCTTCAAGCTTTATTGAACGACCTGTTGGACAGATAATTGAATCAACATCTTCGTGTAGCGGCAGAGTTGGATAATGTTTATGGGGTTTGATGAGCCACGTATCAATATCCAGATAAGTTGCCATCTGACGATTCTTCTCGCCTAAACCAGAAGCACAGTGATAGCCAATCAATCCAATCCTCTCATTTGAGAAGGTCATAATCTTCTCCAGGGAATGATGAGGAAATTGGATGTTGCTTGTTACCAACGATTGAAGTGACTTCTCCTGTGTGTTGTACAAGAGAAGGATTGTGAACTAATTCTTTGACACCAGAATCTTTGAGAGCATCAATGATTGCTCCATCAATTGCTTTGTGACCTTTTGAGCTTTTAGGTTTATCAATCAGCTTTGGACTCTTCAGAAGTTTAATTGCTGTTTGATTATCAAAGACGAGTGCGACTGCTCCCAGACCTTTTTGATTTGAGAAGTACCAGCCTTCATGACTTGATTGATTTGCTAGAGCAGTAAACAGATTGAGATAAGTGTTAGTGATGTAGGGGCACTTTTCCAAGTATTCCCTGAGAGAAAGACAGGTCACTAAATCGTCTTGAAAGATTGCATACCGATGGGCGTCTGGGTTCTTGCAATAGAGTTCCCAGAGTGCTGCAACCCAATTACCAACGGTTCTGAGAGCTGGATGATGAAGTGTGATTCCATGGCTGGAGCAATTCAGATACTTATCTGAATCTGAACATCCATCAACAAACAAGTGAGGTTTGTCAAATCCTGTGTTAGCAAGTGATTTAAGAGTTCTTGGAAACGTTGTGTGTAGTCTTGAAGGAACTGTTGTAATTCCATAAGACCATTGCATTGCAGACATGAGTAGCTCCAGTCAAGTTTTTGTTACTTCGTTTTCTTAAAGTTTTCCCAGACACGAATATCATTCGCCGACATATTTTCAATGACTGGAGTATTCGTGAGGTGAGTATATCTTTGAAAATGTTGAGTCCATGACATTGGCGGTAAAGCTAAAAACTTGACGCCACTTTCTCTAAGAGCGACGGGCAAAGAAATCTGGTCTCTGACTGAACCGCGTTTAACTTCACGCCACCAGATTTCTTCGAAGGCTTTTACAGCTTCTGTATTTCGTCGAATGTGTAATCCACCGAGATACAATCCAAGGTTTTCAGGAATCTTCTGGCTTGCGTATCGAGCAATTTGAGGTTGAACATTTTGAGGCTTATCTTTTCGAATCTTCATCACCTCTTTAGCTTCTTTGTAGACACAATGCCTTTGATGATGATGATAAAAGTAAATGTCTGCTTCACCTTGAGAACGTACCCAATCAAACCAGAATGAGGGACTACACTTCAATTGAAGTTGAGCATCATGATAAAGAATCCAATCAGCATCTGGAAAAGATTGAGTAGCAAGAATCTTCAAATGTCTTGATTGCTTAGGATCACTTGGAGTGTGTTTGACTGGATTGATATTCCATCCTTGAACTTTGACTTCTTTGGAATCAGTTAATAGTTGACGATCAAATCTTGAGTCAGCAGAGACTGGCCTGAATCGGTCATACTCCCTGAGAAGAATACTGAAGAGTGTTCCCGTCTCTTCCACTCGATTTTTGATAGGTTTCAAGAAGGGTAAGTAGTCATTCCAATCGGGACACCATTGCTTCAGCGTCTTGAGATTGTGATCATCAATTTCTGGTCTGATCTTATTATGGGATTTTCGACCAGGCATTCCTTTGATACCAATGCAACCAATCGTCGTAGATTTCCACTGCTGCTGTTTGGTTCCAGTCCATTGTTCCCAAAGATTGATATCCAAAGACTCGTTTGAAGCCTTACAGATTTCTGAAAGCAGTGGGATGACATTCTTTCTGAAACCTGTTCGGCAGAAACTGCTATGAGTGTGTTCTGTGTAGTGTCTGAAAGTTGCAGTTGGAAGGTAGTAGTATCGAGCGCCAACTTCTCCGACAAGCTCCGCTGTTTGTAATTGTTGAACCATCAATTGAAGATACTCTGGATGATAGTAGTCATCGTCTTCGATCATGATTACAAAATCTCCAGTCACATACTTGAGAGCTTCAAGCATCTGGTCTGGAAGAGTATGTTCTGAACTCTTTCTACCTTGTCGCCTGATGTAGTTTTGACCTTGAGTGATTTGAGTAGGAACTTCGCCATCGTCAATGACGATCCACTCAAAAGGTTTTAGAGTTTGTTGAGATATCCATTTCTCGCAGAGTCTGAAAGCTTCTGGTCGATCGCCTGTTGGAGTAATCAAAGTGATTTTTGGTTCTTCGATACTATGGACTCTTTGAGAATTGAATCTCTTGAGTCTGTCAGAACCTTCACCATTATCCCAGAAGTTTGCTGTATAGAGTTGCTTGAATGGTCTGCTTCCATCGACTGCACCTAAGAGATACTCTTGATTGAATATCTTGGATGGCCAACTCTCTGAAGTGAAGAAAGGATTCTTGTGAGGAGTGACTGTTGCTTCACCAGTCGAATTTCTAAACCAGTAGAATGACCCCATTGGAACATTGCCATCACCAAAAACATCTCCACCCAACGCTCCAACTAAATCATTGCCTCTGCTGAAACTCGCTGTGACCGATTCAATATCAAGCAAGACAGACAACATCGTTTCATTCCATTTTGTAATAGATCGAAATTCATTGTCTGGATGCTTTGAACCTTTGCTGTGTAAGTACAAAGTGACTTGGGAAGGGTCAGTTGAGTAAAGCTCTTTGACCATTGGAGCAAACGAAACAAACTCACCCGTCCTCACCGAGTTTTCCCTGAGAGAAACCTCAAAGCCAAGTTCTCGAAATTGAGCAGCGACTGTTTCAGGATTTTGAAGTCTGATCGTTCGGTTTTTGAAGCGTACAGAATCGCCTTTAGAAGTGACGATTGAGACAAGCTTACGACCATTGAAAAGATGAGTCTTGTCTTTAAGAGCTTCAATGAGCCATTCCCATTTGCCAATGACCGGGAAGACATGAATTGCAAGATTCCGAGTCAGGTTCAAAGGATTTGGTTCAATCCATTTGATCGCATCTTTGGGACCAACCTTTGTCGCTGCTTCTTTCTTCGATTTGTGACTGGAGATTGCTTTAGTGAGTAACCAATTCGCTCCAATCTTGAGAAGAGGAATTGCAGCGGAAGTGCCGGCGAGTTTTGAAAGTAAGCCGCAACCAGGAATGTTGAGGTCTTGAATTCCCTTCCGAAGAATTTCTGTATTCTTGGCTAGATGATTGATGATTTCTTCTCGATGAAGTTCGCAACCTTCTGGCCCCCATTTATCCATTTTGGAAGCGTAGGCTTTACAGTTGCAGCCGCTGGAATCTTTGATAGAAAAGAAGTTTGAAATAAGTTCCACCATGCAGGAACCTACTCCCGGAACAATAACTTTTCTTGAGTGAACTCTGGCTTTGGTTCGTTTAGTTGTAGATTGTCTTGAGCGGTTTCTTGCTGTTTTGCGTTTACCTTTAACGATATCTTCGGGTGGAAGTAATAGTTCTGGAAAATCCCATTCGCCGCACTTTGCTCCCGTGCCTGTATGCTCGCAAGGAATCGCTGAATCACCTTGAGAAAGATGCCAGCCATTTTGTCTAATGAGGCTTGAATCTGGTCCAATCCATTCTTTCAGTTTAGGCTCAAAGACAAACTCAGAACGTGAGCCTGCTTTATTCCCAATGTAGAATGGTCGAAATTCAATAACCTTTGGCACATTGGCTCTAGTCAATTATGCAATTGTTATTAAGGAAGTAGAAGAGTCAACGTAGCACCAGCAAAAGGTTGAGGTGTAAATAGCTCACAGCAATTATCAGAAAATATCTCAGAAGGATTTGGTGGACTCTCGCAGACGGCATAAGCCTCTTGTTCACATTCCAGAAGAGTAACAGAGTCAAGGCTGACAGAGCCAGTTAAGCCATCAGGACTGCAAGAGACAGTATCAAAGGGAAGAGAGACATGAGGATATTGTGGATCAAATAAGACGCAGCCTGTTTCATCTCTGATTGTGCCTGAAAATCCAGGAGTTGTTGAAGTTCCTACAAGTAATCGCAACCTGGAAGCACAAGTGTCTATTTCGTTGTATCCAGATTCTGCGGCATCTCCAGTCACGTCTGTTTCACAACTCAAAGCAAAGTGGAATACCTTGCCACAAGAAGTAGCAAATCCACCTAAACATTGTTGGCCTAAGAATGAGATTCCAAATCTTGTAGAACTATCAGTGATGAGAGCTTCAAGACAACCGCAACGACCACAGTGACTTCTAACGCCTGTTCCCGATTGAACAAAGTCTCCATAGACTGTTGGTAGTCCAGCCAGACCTTCAATCATGAAGGGGATTGTGTCGATATGATTTGAAATGTCGAAGCAGTCTCTATCCGTGAAGCAGCAACCTTTACCGCAACCATTGATAGTTGGGAAACAAGGATCGCCACACTTCTTACACTCCACAACGACAGTGACGACGCAACCTGTATCATCAATGTAAGAAGCTGAAAGGTTTACGTTCTTGCAGGCTTCTCCCGCTTCATCAACTTCCAGAGTTGCTCTTTCTTCACCATCAACGATTAGCTTCAGTTCGCAATTACCATATTCGTCTGTTCCGAGAGCAACTGATACAGAGACTGGCCCAATGTTATCAGAGCAGTTTGGCTCAAAGATAATTGGTCCCCAGACAACTCCGCCTCCAACACAATCTTCATCAAGTGGCATTTCTGCTAAAACAGAATCGCAGACTACATCGCAATACTCGCAAGGTAAATCAGTTGCGTATCCTGTATCTCTACGCCAGATCATGCAGAGACGATCACAGAGGCACGTACAGGCAAGGCAAGGAACTTCCTCGCAGCCAGCAGAGCCTTTCATCACTTGACGTCTAGGCTTGAGATATGTGTACCATTCAATGACATCGCCGTTTTCTAATTCTACAGAACCTTCTGGACTCTTACAGAATTGTTCCGTACAAACGTCGAGTCTGGCAATGACTACTCCGAGATATGTAACTACAAATTCGCAGTTTCCATATTGGTCTTTGGCCCACTCAAGAACGATTGTGCCTGCATAGATTTCAGTTGTGTAGGAAGGAATTGTTGTGTCGTTATCAAGTGGGTCTCGGCAAGCTTCAGCGTTAGTAATTTCTCCATTGGCTGTTGTGTATTTGATACAGAGACAGCATGGAGAAAGGGAACAACAATAAGCATCTGGATCAGGACACGAAGATTCTGTGATTCCGTAGTTGCAGTTGCTACGGTCTCTTGATCCACCGATTGTATTAACACCACTCATTAACAATTACCTGTATCACAGAGACCATCGAGCGTCCAACCTTTGAGGCATCCATAGCTTTGGTCTACGTCACTTGCGTAAGTGGCTTTTCCATTGAGTCCTAAGAGTTCTGCGTTTGTGAATTCATTGAGGATACAAAGAAAACCGTCATCATAAACATAGATGAGACCATATTCATCTTCTCCAGGGACGACTGTGCATGGTGGAGCAATTCTATTGGGAGTAACTATCAAATATCTTCCAATATCATCACAGCCAGTTGCATCAACAGTGAACCAGATTGATACTGAACCATCTCCACCTGACCCACCAGTTTCTGCAACCCATTTTCCTTGCTTGGTTCGCTTGATTAAAACGTAAATATCAGCAGCAATTGCCGTTGCTGAAATGTTGAAGACGGTTTTTGAAATTCCTACCATCTCTTCAAGTGTCTCTGAACCAAAAGCTCCAGTTGTTCTATATAAATCGCAGACCGCAGAACCGGGAATAACTCCATCAATTGCAGGAATTCCGCCTGTTGGAGTCAAAGCCATAAAGACTTCTGGTGCTTGATGGTCAGTATTCTCGTTGAAAGAGTCTCCCGCTCTGGCAGTGCTCTTGGAATTGCCTCTTGATGCCTTCCTTTCTTTGATAACGGCAGCTAATTCTGCCATGTCTTCATCTGAAAAATCTCTTAGTGACATGACAAAGCCCAATCAGGAAGGAAAAACATAAATTCGGCAACTCAATGGAGCATTTTTTGAGCGTAAATAGATTTCAGAAAGATCAAAAGCTTCAAATCGGCACGTATGACCTGGTCTAATTATCAAAGCAATCTGATTATCTATTTCGATGCCCCAAGAGACTTCAATAATGCGGTTTTCAAGCTCCAATTTCTGCTCTGGAGTTGGTATTTGAGAAGGATGTTGCACTTCGTTTTGAATAACAACAGTGCCTTGACCTTGAATGGAACCTGTTGGAAGCTTCTCCCAATTATTTGAAAGAGTTTTCCTTTTGATAAAGGGTTCCTCTTCCGAAAAAACCATGTGAGAGCTTCGGGAATCAATCCCTTCAGGTTCTTCATAAGGCATTTGATAATACACCTGCTCAATCGTTACTAGATGGCATGGTGGATTATTCTCGGCAGCCAGTTCACTCATCAGACGCTCCAGTCTTAGAGGATTTTAAGTGTTAGGGTTCAACAATGTTTTCCGCATTGTAATTTTGAATAACAGTAACAATTGAGTTAATGTCAATAGTGATTTGTAACTTAGTTGTTCTCTTTTCCCAGTCTATTCCAAACCGTTTACACAAAGCTTGAAATTCTTTTGATTGGTAAAAGACGAGTCCATCGACGTTCTTGTTCATAATTGCTCCAGTCTTAAGTGAAAATTTACAATTCGTATGCCTCAACAGAAACGTCGCACGAAGCAGTGTCAGCTTTGAGACGAAAGCCAGTCATGTTTCTTGAAAGCTTGATGATTTGAGGCTTACTGAGAGGCGGCAGTTCTCCCAATTCATGAAAAGTTGCTCCATCCCAGATTCCGTACTCAACAAAGTTCGTTGAATCCAGATTTTTGAGAACGCACCATGTAGGAACAGTCAATCCAGTAAAAGCAACGTCGAGTCCAGCGGTTGTTGCTACTACCATTCCCGGAACTGGTCCACTAGAACCTGCAACGTCTACTGTGTAAGAAGTATTTGTACTTTGAGCTTCGAATTTGGAAGTAGGATTATTGATTCGAAGACTGATATGAAGTTGAGCTTCATTCGCCATTGCTATTTCTCCCTGAGGAAAAGTTAGAGAGTGATTGGAATTCCTAAGTCGAAGAAATTGGCTTCTTCATACTTCTCAACTTGAATGTAACAGACCGACCATGTCGTGACTCTTTCAGTTCCAGCAAAAGTTTCCGCTACATAAGTCGCAGTGATCACAATTTCATTTGCTGAAGTACTGATAACCGTAAATTTGCCGTTGTAATTCAGTGATCCAGAAATGGTGACAGCATCTCCTACAGATATTGTGTGCCCAGTAATAGGAATGCCAACTGTCCCATCACCTTTATCAACCGCTGCTGCGTTGTTGATTAGAACCGTAGAAGCTCCACCGGGAATACCTTTACAAAGAGGCGTTCTGATATTCTCATCTCGACGGTCTTTGATTCGGATGAAGTGTTCTGGATTTCCAGGGTCTGGAGCTGCTCCATTGATATCAATTAAATCCCAGCCACCATCTGTTTGATTGAATTCACCATTGAGAGCTTTTGAACCTTCGTCAAGTAAGCTTCGATCAAAGGTGTCATAGCGAATATCAAATTCAAAGTCTCTGGTGTAATAGAAGAAACAGACGCCATAGACATTGCGAGTCCAAGAGACATTAGAGAGTTTGATTGTTCGGACTGGTAAACCCCATTGAGGAACTGAATTGACCTTATTGATCATGTCAGAAAAAGTAGCAAGGCCGAGATTCAATACGTTCTGGCCAATACTGACCGTTGGTCTTGAAGCATCAAACTCGACGTTGGGACCACGATACAATTCATGTGCGGAATTAGTGATTGCGTTTCCGTAACGGTCAAGAACTGCTTCTTCTGTGTACTTGACAAAAGAGCCTGAAACCCTTTGAGGTTCAAGTAAAGGATTCTCAATCGTAGTATCCTGACATTTCTGGAATGATGGTCGAGCAGTAGTAAATTTCTGATCGACCTTCCAGATTTTGGCAGGATCACCTTCCTTCTCTTTGTGAACTGAGACTCGCATGTAGGGAGTGCAGAACGCCCACACATCTATGTCGTTGTCAAAGTTCCATGTACTACCAATTGTGGGAAGCCCAGGCGTCTGCATAACAGTTGCAGGACCATCTAAGGCAGTCGTGGTTCTTACTAGATGAGAGATTTCATAGAACCGATGACCTTCCCTCTCATCTCGATTGGAAGCCCACGCTCTTTGGCCATCTATTAAAGTCGCAGTCATTTATGATCAGCTCCAGTTATCTGGATAGTCCAGAGTCAGCAACTTCAAGTGATGGTTTGCTTTTATCAAGTTCCAAAGACTCTTCTGCGATTTCAACAAGCCTTGTCAGTATGATTGACAAAGATTCTCCACGGCCTACGTTGTCTGGATTAAATCTTTGAGCAACTTTGTCACCTTCCAAGAGGTAATCAAGGGGTTTATTGATTTTGACATCTCGGATATTTCTTGTTCCTTCTCCCGGACCATCAAGTATGCTTCTGGATAAAGGCTCTTGAATGTTAGGAACTTCTTGAGCAATAGCTCTTTCAACAGCAGGCTGCTTATTAACTACGTTGTTCATTCGTTGAAGATCAGCCATTCTTTCTGCAAGCATCTTTTCCGCTTCATCTTGAATGGATGCTTCTGAGGAAGCTCTTGGATCAAGTGAAGGGTTTCCGACACCTACCAAAGTTCCTTCAGCGTTAGTAATAGCGTTTGAGTCAAGATTCTTTACTTTATCAAAAGCGATTCTTTGAGCTTCTTGAGTTTTTAATTCTTCAAGTCTTGGACCAGTCTTATCAATCATGCTGCCTCTCAACTCGCCGAATTGAGCAAGCTTTTCGAAGGCAGCAGAAGTACCAGCCAAAGCAGAATCGCTGATACCGAATTGATGAATTTGATAATCTTTATTTGATTGACGTTCTAGTTCTTCAAGAGCACTCAGATAAGTTTCTGCTCCAATGTTTCCGGTCTCCCAAAGCTCTTTGTATTCTTGTTTGAGCTGAGCTGTCTTCTCTTCTTCAGGAAGAAATTGAGCAGTTAATGCTTGACCTTTCTTTTTCATTGCTTCCAGCTTCTTAGCGTGATCCTTTTCTAGCTTCATTTCCGCTTCGAGTTCTTTAAGAGTCTGTTGTGCTCTATGAGCTTTTTCCACAGACTCCTGCTCTTTCAGCATCTGTTCCATTTCTTCTTGAATAGCTTTTTCAGCTTTCAATCTTGGATCAGAATCATCACCAACAAGAGTATCTTTACCGTCAAGTCTATGAGCTGCTTTTTGAGTACCAAACTTCATTACAGACTTTTTACCAAGACCAAGTTTTTCTTGAAGTCCAACAATGTTGAGTAACTCTTTTCCAAGCCTGATTGCTTCAACGACAGTTGTTTTTAGTTCTTCTCGAAATTCTGGAAAAGCGGCAGCCGCTAAAACTGTTGCAGTAGCAATTAGACCAAAGGGAGTTAACAGAAGCCCCAAAGCAGAAATCAGTTTTCCAATAATCAATAGTGCTGGACCAACGACTGCTACGAAGATTCCAACTTGAATGACAACGTCTTTAATTGAATCGTCCAGATTATTCCATTTGTCAAGACCGGCTTTGACTGCATCAACAAGTTTGTTGAGGTACGGAATAAGCTTCTCACCAATTTCGATTCCAAGAACATTGACTCGATTCTTGAGGCGTTCCATTTGAGAAGCAAAAGATTCCATTTGCTTTTTAGCAACGTCTTCTGTGGTACCACCAGCGTCTCTCAAAGCTTTTTCGTAGTCTTTGATTGCCTGAGAACTTCCAAGCAGTGGAAGAATAGTGGCTTGAACTCTGGCTTCAAACCCAAGGAAACTCAGAGTTGCAGAACGAACTTCATCAGACATTCCATCAGTAATATCTTCAAGATTCTCGATGATGTCTGCAAGGTTTCGCATCTTGCCCGAAGAGTCAAAGACTTT